>Ga0207984_1000168_pt1 | contig 40842 bp, 38 predicted proteins | sample ETNtaG_30_FD_185760 | JGI IMG/M metagenome (GOLD analysis project Ga0207984, IMG submission 185760) | Marine microbial and viral communities from oxygen minimum zone, Eastern Pacific Ocean - ETNP201306PF43B (SPAdes) (version 2) | ecosystem: Environmental > Aquatic > Marine > Oceanic ...
CGCGGGATGTTCCGCAGTGCGACCAGTAAACGCGAATCTGATCACGCATCGGACCGCCAAATAGCTCAGCCACAGAAATACCCAACGCTTTAGCTTTAATATCAATCAGAGCACACTCTAGTCCCGCAATGGCTTTGGCAGCAATACCTCCAGGACTTTGGCGTGTCCCTCGTAGCATATCCCAAAATCGCATCTCGTATGCTCTTGGGTCTTGGCCAATGAGCAACGGTTTTAAATCTTCGATTGTACCCTTTACTCCTTGTGGGGATCTCCCATCACTACATTCACCATAGCCGGTAATTCCCTCGTTAGTCAGCATCTTGACAAAGATCCAAGGTCGCCAGCCAGCATCAACAATAAATGTTTCGATGTCCGTTATTTTCATTTTACCCCGCTGATTATGTACATAGAATTTTTAATCGATCAGAAAAATTTGACACGTTAAATATGATAGTAGAATAAGCATTTACTTTCAAATTCTTTTACATTTTCAGACTTTGAGTATTTTCAAACACATCAGAATCTTCAAACTCCACGCGCAGGTGTGACGTTTAGATGTCACCATTGGCTTGATATTGATACCGGTAAATAACCGTTTTATTATAGCCAATCATCTTAAATATTGGCGTACCTCGCCGACCAATATCTCACCCATCTACAATTTGATTATTATGTTTTTTGTCGTTCTCCATTTTTTGTTACAGTGTGTTCGGTCGTGTTTTGTCATGAAACAGCGAGGATTATTGATCATCTATGTCGTGTCTCCGTTGCTTCCGCTATCGCTGTGAACGGCATGATGCAAACAGTAGTTCTTTTAGTTTACGTTGGCTGAAAATGAATGGGAGGAGATTTTGGGACTTATTTGTTGGTATCCTATAGAAATGGGACCAAGCTAGGGCTTGATAGTGTAGGATATAATTTATTTTGTATTTGGCTGTGTTTTTCTAAGAAACGGATTTCCTTCCTATAATCTTCATTTGCTTTGGATTTTTGTTTAATCCGGGAGATTGTGCCATTTCCAGTTGTCTGTTGACATTCGGCTGGTTATGGTTTTCTATATTTGTCAGTTGGGAAATTAAGACCGTCCTGCTGAGAGTCGGTGGTATTCGACTCTCAAAATGCTGCTGTTTTTTTTGGCTTCTTCTTGGTGCAGGTATCTTCATCTGTGCTAGGGTTTTAGTGCGGCTTGTTTGGAATATTGAGGTTTATTCGCTTCTCCCGTTGATCGTGTGTTATGGATCTGAAAATTCGTTTAGAAAGTGATTGACGCTAATTAACAAGACAACGTATTATCTTCCTAAAGAATCCAACTTGAAATCCTTAACATCTTAATATAAAGAGGAGCTCGCGTTGTGCTAAAATTAACACATCCTACTGTGGATATTGCTATCGTCTGCAGTAATTTTGAGGAATCACTTCATTTTTACCATCAATGTTTAGGTTTCGAGATGGTTATGGATATCAAAATTCCGGCAGAGGTGGCCAAAGGAGCGAAATTAGCCCCAAGGGGATTTCGCCAAGTACGGCTGCAGGCGGGAAATACACTGATTAAACTAATAGATATCGAGTTACCACCGGAACCAGTATTTAATGAGTTTAATCCTGGAGTCCGTTGGTTGACTATTTTTGTTGAGGATGTGCACGAGACTGTGAAGGATCTAAAACAAAACGGAGTAACGTTTCTTGCGGAATCGATTGCTGCACCAGATGCTGCGGGCGTCGTATGTGCCGAAGATCCGGACGGTGTTTTGATCGAGTTTGTGCAAGTATAATTATCGGGGTGTGTTGAGATTAGAATGGAAACGATCAATTTGTCTGATGCTGATTCCAAGATGGGTACTAGGGAAATCTTCTTTCCCTAGTTAATATTTAATGTATGTCCTCTTTTTCTGATTTTATATAGGAGAGACTTCAGAGTTATTGTTATCTCTTCGGCGAATTTAATCTTTGAGGAATCAGGTGTGCTGATGTGGCTATGCAACATCTAGGGGATTAAACGTCTTATAATCGTTGTCCTGACCATAATACGCCTCGACGAAGGATTTTCTGAAAGCTTGGGTTTTTTGTTGCAGCCATGCCATGACCAAGGGCAAAATAAAAAACACGTCCGTTTCCATATTCGTGCGTAAAAGCTATAACATGAACTTCGTCTTTAGCGGGATCGTAAGCTTCCATCAAGTGGTGGGATATTGTTGGATCATGTTTTAAATAGTATAGTTCATCAGTAACGACAAAATCTTCTAGTCCCTGAGTGATTGGTTCTTTGTTATCAATAATATTGACAGTAAAATCCATATATTTACTGTGCCCATCAAAGAATGCGTTTAGCATGTCATGATAACCTTCACACTCACGAAATGAAGCGGCGGCTGTATGTGGATCGATGAATCCGTCTCCCCGATTGATAAAGTCCAAAAGTTTGATTTCTTGGGCTGAAGTTAAGACACCAATATCCGTGTAGAAGAGCAATGCATCGTAGTCATCAAGTTTGTCAGCCAAGATTTGGTAATTTCATTCTACATCAGCGGAAATCCCATCAGATTGGGATAGCATGTCAGCAATGAATTTCCCTTGGCCGATATGGTCATGGTAAATACCTTCAATTCCGATGAACACCAACAGTTTAAGAGTTAACATGGGTTATTCTTTCTCCGAAACAACGGATTTATTTGGATGGCAGAAGTGCATGATTAAGGGGTTTTGTCAAACCCAAACAGAGATGGTAACAATAGATTAACATGACGCATTAAGAACACGGAACAGACATTAGAATGCGGCTCTGTTTTCTTCTTAGATCTGCAACGCTTTTTTTAAAACTTGATCGATTTGATTGACGAAAGCAAAATCAAGTCCTTCTTTAGCATCATCTGGAATTTCAATCAGATCTTTCTGGTTTTTTTCAGGTGCGATGATCATTTTGATTCCTGCTTGCTTAGCGGCTAGGACTTTCTCCTTCAATCCGCCAATTGGTAAAACGCGACCTCGCAATGAAATTTCACCCGTCATAGCGACATCTGGAGATACCTCTCTTTTTGTGGCTAATGAAACGAGAACAGTGGCAATCGTGATACCTGCGGATGGCCCATCCTTGGGGATGGCTCCTGCTGGTACATGAATGTGAAAGTCGTGTTCCTTAAAAAAATTGGGATCGAAATTAAGCTCCTCAGATTTCGCACTTACACAGCTCATTGCTGCCTTGGCCGATTCCTGCATTACATCGCCAATTTGCCCTGTTAGCATCAGTTTTCCTTCGCCTTTAGTTACCGTTGCCTCGATAAATAGAATTTCTCCTCCATGTGGGGTTACGGACAAACCAGTTGCTACGCCGATTTCACCATTACGCTCAGCAATTTCTGGATGAAACTCGACTGGTCCCAAATACTGATCTATCTTTTTGGCAGTGACAATTGTTTTCCGTGTTTCTCCCTGTGCAACACTACGTGCGACTTTTCGGCAAATTGTTCCCAGCTCTCGTTCAAGGTTACGGAGTCCTGATTCCCGTGTGTAGGATTCAATTATACTCAGTATTCCTGATTTCCTAAATGTCAGATTTGCCTTGGTAAGACCATTTTGGTCGAGTTGGCGTGGGATAAGATATTGCTTAGCAATCATTGCCTTTTCGTTTGTTGTGTAACCTAGCAGTTCTAGTGTTTCCATGCGATCTCGTAAAGCAGGCGGTACTGTGTGCATTTGATTGGCTGTGGCAATGAACATCACCTTGGATAAATCAAAATCAACATCCAGATAATTGTCAACAAATGAGTTATTTTGTTCTGGATCGAGGACTTCGAGCAAGGCGGAACTAGGGTCTCCGCGAAAGTCAGATCCTAGCTTATCTATTTCATCAAGCATAAATATAGGATTATTTGACTCAGCTTGACGTAACCCTTTAATAATTCGCCCTGGCATGGAACCTATGTAGGTTCGTCGATGTCCGCGAATCTCGGCTTCATCACGAATTCCTCCGAGTGAGATTCGGACAAATTGTCGTCCCATTGACCGCGCAATCGATTTCCCAAGTGAGGTTTTCCCAACGCCCGGGGGACCGACAAAGCAAAGAATTGGCCCTTTGGCTTCGGGGTTTAACAAGCGCACTGCTAGAAATTCTAGAATACGATCTTTAACTTTGATTAGATTATAGTGATCCTCGTCCAGAATTTTTTGTGCTTTGCCAATATCGAGAGAGTCTTCAGTACTCTTATCCCAAGGCAGATTTAACGACCAATCCAGATAGTTCCGGCACACAGTAGCTTCAGGAGAGAATGATTGCATCTGTGAAAGTTTCTTAATCTCCCGTTCAGCAGCTTTTTGCGCTTTCTCCGGCATATTAATCTCCGCAATTTTCTGCCGCATTTCCTCAATCTCTACCGAGATATCTTCGCTATCACCAAGTTCTTTTTGGATAGCCCGCATCTGTTCACGTAAAAAATGCTCTCGTTGCAGATCACTGATTTCTGCCTGTGCGTCAGATTGGATCTTGGTTTCAAGTTCTACAACGTTTAATTCTTTTGTTAGAATAGGCAGTAGGGTTTCCATCCTTTCCAACACATTTACTGCAGCTAACACTTTTTGTCGATCTTTAGTTTTAAGCGATATGACCGAAGCAACATAATCAGTTAAACGACCCGGGCTATCAATATTTTGAACAACTATAGCGAATTCTTCTTGATAATGTGGCGAAGTTTCAACAATCTGTGTAAATAAATCAATAATACTACGAAGTAAGGCTTCACTCTGGTCGTCTAATTCGTATTCTTCTTCTTCGATAATAGTTACTCTTGCCTTCATGAATGGCGTTTTTTGTGTTATTTCTTCAATTTTAACTCTTGAGCGTCCTTGTGCCAGAAAAAGAACATTCTCACCATCTTTTTTATATTTTACAATTTGGACTAAGGATCCAATTGGGCTAAGATCATCCTTAGCTAAATTATCAATGTCTTTATCCTCACTATGGTGAAAGATACAAAGTGCCCGTGGACCATTCACCATGGCGTCCTCGACGGCGGTAGCAACCATAACTCCGGATAGAGCAATATGGTGAGGTGAAAATGGAGGGATAGGCGGCATATGAGGGAAAACAACAAGATCACCCGCAATCGGAATAATAGGGAAATCCTCTACAATATCAACATTTTCTTCGCTTTCAGTGTTTCCATTATCATCTAATTGGGTTTCATTATTCTGACTCATCGGTTATAAGTTCCTTTCGCTCCAAATCTGGGGTTAGCCTCGCGTCACTAAATTTAACCACTACAATTTCTTTTGTCTTATGTTTTTCCTTCAAAATATGTATTTCAAGAAAACCATTTTCATAGGTGGCCGTTGGAGTCACTTCCTGTTCTAAAACGTTGGGAAGTACTACGGTTCGTTCAAACAGACCGTAGTTTAGACCAGCTTGGTGATAATGCTGTTTTTTGAGCTCAGTCCTATCCTGCCTATTACCTCGGATAAGAAGTTTATTACCTTCAATCTCGATTTTTACGTCTTCATCAGGTTTAATTCCCGCAACTTCCATTTTGACAACGAAGCTATCTGCTGTCTCGTAAATATCGGTTGGTGGTTGCCATAATCCGGCTTCGGTTGGAACGTTTGAAGATGATTTCGTAAAAGAATCAAAAAGACGATCGATTTCCTTTTGCATCTCGAAGAATTCACCAACCAACTTGCTTTCGAATTTCAAAACATTTCTCCTTGAATTGTGTTTTTTATGGCCAAAATTGGTATAATGTGGTGTTTGTTAATATACTTCCGATACTCCAAGTCCCTCCAAAGATATAATCTCCTAAAGCCATTCCTAAAAAAAATGGGATAGCACGACGATACAATTTTAAGCCTCCATGACGAAGAATGAGGAACTTAATCAACCAAACAACTAAAAGACAACTCCATAAGTTTGACATCCCCCAGCTGTTTGCCATCGCATAACCGAGTGGATGAAGTGGCCACCACAAAAATCTGGCTCGAAGAATCATTAATGCTGATGTCAAACCCAAGCCAATTCCGGCAAAACCCATGCCAAGTAAATCGTTATCCTGTTGATAATTCATCCAGCCTGCAAGTTGGTTGTAGACTTGACGACCGAAGCCCAGTGCCCAAGGCCCGTAATATCCTGATTCAGCTCCATGCCGATAATAATTATCGAGAAGCAACCAAAACGTTACGATTGATCCCATAAAAGTTGCAACTAAAATTGAAATAGCGACTTGTTTAGAATTGATATTCTGAACACTTGAAATTTTTAGTGCTTCAAGTTGCTGGGGCATTGGATGAGCACGATAAGCACGATTAAAAAACATATACACCGAAAATGTGATTAAGGTTCCTGTGTTAAGTCTACGTGTTCCAACCCCAGTAATGATCATACTATGTGGATCGATTCTGTGCAAATCGTGTACCAAAAATCCAAGTTCCGCCCGAAGTCTAGAAATCATAATTGCTAGCAAAAAATAAATGGTAAAAAATATTGGGATGACCCAAAATGCCATACCTATTTTGTACGAAAAAATCGTTAGAAATGCAAGGCCAATTATAATACCTAAAAAAGCTAAACGGTATGGAATTGGCTCATTATTATCGTTACCTCCTTCTATCTTTGCATGATGGAGGTTTGAAAAATGATGTAGTAGATTTTTAAAATGTGATCTTCCTGCCCAGAAAGTGAACACTAATAGGCCAATGTAAGCACCAAACCCTTGTTCATTGGCATATGGAAATCGGGGTAAATTTGACATTCCAACAATTTTACCAATCATCAACTCCGTTTTATAAAGCCAGTAGAAGAACCAACAAGAAAATAGTAAGTCTAAAGGAATCAAAAAACTGATACCGATAACAAATGGGTAGAACGCAACGCGGACACCTCCCATTGCGTTCCAAGGTCGGCTGGTGAAATATTGATTGATGGATTGTCGTTTAACCGGTATATAAGGCAACTCAGGAAATATAGAGTTAAGTAAGTTCAGAATGCTGATCAAACTGGCAAGTGCAAAACCAAACCACATCAGTCTATTTCTGAAAAAGGTAAGTTTTTGATCGGTGACTTCAAGCGCAAGTTGGATGATAGGGTAGGTTAATCTTTCCCGTTCCGTCCACTGAATTCTCAAGATTATGTTGATACAAAGCATAACGGTTAACAGAACGAATATGAAGATAATCCACCACAAAGATGGAATAATCCAGGCAGTCAAGTTTTCCTTGACATACAACGAGGAAGCCCCTTCGTAATAACCTTTTAGAACTTTTTCATCATTTACTACCAACCACTCTGGCAACTGACGCCAAAATAGGGCGCGCCACTCGTTTTCTGATGTTGCAAAACGAAATGGGTGTCCCATCAACGTAACCAAAATCTCAATCATATCATGCGAACAGAGTGAAGAAACGACGCATAACATAATGTAAACCGTTAGGATCTCTTGTGAGGTAAGGCCAATTTTGGGAGAGATAATTTTAAGGCTATAACCAACTATGACAAGCCAAAAGACAATAAAAATGACATTTGACAATGGATGGACCAAGGTTGGGTGAGTGTATCGAACGACTTCGAGTTGAATAATCCAGAATACATTAACAGGGAAAATGAAGACAGCAATTAAAAGGGATTTGGCTGTTAGGCCATTGTAGGACTTGTGGAGCGGTCGGTTCATGAAAATTTTCTGTCACGGAAGTTTAGATCAGCCTAGATTTAGCATCTGCGAAGCCCTATTTGGGCTTCTAGTTCCATTACTACTATTTTGTTCAAGCGTTTGGAGTTAATCTAGCTTCTTATTAAATAGAATTTTAAGTTACTTGATATTGATCAAGACCATCTTTCCATTGTGGTCACTGGCTAGTTGCTGTAATAACCCAACGTCATCATCGGAATGATCGCTACCAAGCGCAATGGTCATAATCCTAGTTTGGGACATATTCCAGCGGTGAACCATCTGACAAATCTGATCTGGATTCCTTATTCCACGACTTGGGGTACCATCGGACACAACTACCAGAGTTGAAGGTGTTAGCTTTAGGCCGTCCTCAATTGCAGCAGATAGATTTGTGCCGGAACCATGTTGCAACTGATCTAAGAATTGGCAGGCAGTGCTAAGGTTCTCTGGAGTTGCAGCCAACGTACTTTTTGAGTACGGGTGAACGTCAGAATCGAAGGTGATAAGGTTAAATTGATCGTCTGGTTTTAGCATGTTGACTGCATCTTTCAAAGCTGAGACAGCGAGTTGTAGTTTGTTCTGTCTGCTCATGCTGGATGAAATATCGAGAAGATAGATTACCTTTTGAGATTTGTTGCCACGGGTTTTCTCAACATAATCACCAATGCCAAAAGCGTCTTGTTTGCTATGGCTTTTTGTTGGCTTAGGATAGATAAACCCCTTGCTTGATTCTATTACCATCTCTGTATTTAACTCTTTACAAAGAATCTGATATTTTTCAAGTGCAAGTTTTGCCAATTCACCATTCAGAATTTGGGGCTGATATTTAGCTTCAGGATTACCCACCCAAACCGGTATCAGCTCAATCAGTTTTAGTTCACCCTCACAGAAGGTCATTTTGGGAGCAATAATCCTTGTGTATTGTTTGTCATAGTTGCCATAAACAAAGTCGGCTAAGCTGTAGACAATCGGTTTCCCTTGGTAAATTTCAGTTCCCTGTAGCATATGAAGTCGTTGACAGAGAACGAGGTCTGCACCAGCGTCAACCAATGCATGGGCAAAAAATTGCTGGCGTTTCGTGACCTCTCTTGTTTGCCGAGGTTTTCCCCAGTGTGTCATTACTATAAGTAAGTCAGCCTGTTTTGAAAGCCTTTCTACTTTTTCGATCATAGAACTATGAAGTGCACGAGAGATAAATCCTTCTCCCTGTGTTGCAAAAAAACGACCGTGAGAATATGCCAAAAATGCAATCTGTGCCGTTTTGACATCGAACCAAGCAGGTTTATTTGCCTCCTTTTCCGTTAGACCTGCTCCTACTGTTTTCACCTGGAAATTATTGAGGAGTTGGATTGTATCCTCTAAAGCATCAACACCAAAATCAAGTAAATGTGGAGTTGTAAGTGAAATTAAATCGAATCCCGCGTTTGAGATACCACGGGCAAGGTCTGGTACGGCACGAAATGCTTTATGGCTCAAACCGTATTTGGGTTCACCCCGATCAGAGATGCTTGTGTTTAAGGTCGCAACTGAAATGTCGGCAGACTGTAACAAGCTGCTAACTTCCGAAAAGACAATATCAACACCAGATTTCTTTAAAATCGGTGTAAGATCGCTACCGATTGTAATGTCACCAACAGCAATGAGCGAAATTTCTTCGTTTTCGGAGGGATAAGCAACAGTTAGAGAGATGAAACTGATAGTTAGCTGAAAAAGAACCCTAAATTTCCGTATCAGAAAATTGAGATTGGGCAGAACTTGTGGTAATGACCTATTTTTTAAGAGGGTAGTTTTCAAACTTTATTGAGAAGAAAATTAGATTCTGACTTGGAATTTAGCAAATAACAAGACTCGGATCGAGATTAATGAGACAAATTCGACTGGCTAAGAGATTTATACGGAATCTGATATGCAAACTAGGCTTTATACTACAATTTCGTTAATAATTGAACAGATTCTCTTGAGGGTGATTAAAGGAATCCTGTGATGAGGATGTTGTCTGATTTTTCTGAAACTCCTGCATGATGCACGATACAATATCGTCAGTGTAAGCTTGCGCATTAATTGACTTTTGGTTTGCTTCCCACGCCATCCGGGCAGCAGACTCAAAATATTCTGTATGACGGTATGCATCAAGGATATCGTTGCCACGTGAGAAGGTTCCATGGCCAATCCAATAAATCACATGACGGTGATTTGAACGCTTATCCTCAACTAGGTCTTCACCGGTGAAAAGACGTAAACTTTCAAAAGAGAGATCCGGAATTCCTGGTGCCTTTTCCATCACAAGTCCAATTCCACCTGATTGATCATATATAATCGGTGTTTCCGGTTCATATCCTCTCAGGAAGTTATAAAACCGAGATGGGGACCCATGTTCCGATCGGGAAATTAAATTCAGAAATTTGGGTTGCAAATGAACAAGTGCATTAAAGCCGTTATCACCTAGCCGGTCGAATATAAGCATATAATGAAAAAATTCACTTGTTGGTTTTGGCGCCTCAATTCTCATTTGATTTAATTGTTGAATTGATGGGGTTCCCAAACGCATTCGGTAGTGACAGCCGTCATCTTCAACTTCAAGTACTGTAACGTTAAGTGATGGGTGTTCAATAGCAATCATATCAAGCCGACATCCTGACTTACTCAAGAGTACATGTCGTCCAGCTAGGTTCTTTACTACGATTGCTGGAGGGAGTTGGTAACGCGGAGAATGGCTGATCGGCAGTAGATAATTCTCGCTGATACGTTTCTGCAGTAAATAGCCCGCATTGCCAGCTGATCCCCAGAGATAACCGTGGGAATGAGAGTGGCTTCCAATCCAACCCATTTGTCCGATAATCATGCCCATTTCACTGTCTGGGCAAATTGGTGCAAGTGAAGGCTGATAACCACGTTTACACCACTCCTTGTGCCGATAACTTTCGTTGGGGGGCGGCGACTGATTACCAGTCAAGTAGGTGTTCTCTAGCTCGAATTCACTCATCTGATTTCGTTACTTCTGATATATGATCTCCCCATTTATTTCAACTGTATCAACAATTGCTACTATTGCTGCGTCAACTGGCTTTCCTTTTGTTGCTTCAGTATACCTTGCGGAACTGCCTCCGGCTGTCAGGACGATTTCTCCTATCCCTGCTCCAACAGAATCAACAGCAACGGTATACTGCCTGATAAGCTCATTATCAAGGTCAACCTCTTGAACTATCATCAATCTGTTTCCAATTAGCTTTTCGTCTTTGCATGTTGCAACGACTGTACCAACAACTTTACCAAGTATCATAAAAATAACGAGAATATCCGACTAATATAGTCTTTGAGATGACAAATTGTGACTTAATACAATTGAAGGAGGAATCTGACAAATATTAAACTGGAGCTTGGTAAATGTCAAGTTATAAGTCTTCCTAAATGCTTTATTGAAAGAGTTGAGCAATGTTAAGAACTGATACTCTGCTTTTAATTGTACTTTGGAACCAATAATTGGAAAAGAGTATAATCATTATCTGCAGTGCTTCCGTCTATATTGATATGGTAGAGATAATCTTAGGTTTTAAGGATGCTTTTCAATGAGGATTGGTGAAGGTATACTTGCGGGCATCGTTGCCATTCTGTCAAATAAGCTTAGGACAACGCTGACAATGCTTGGTATTATTATCGGGGTTGGTTCTGTTTTGGCGATGATTTCCATCGGGGATGGCGCTAAGGCAATCGTTATGGAAGAGGCCAACCGCTTTGGTGGTGCAGATCAATTCTCGCTCTACCGCAGCGGTCATATTCGAAAAGGAAATCGCTGGGTCCGAAATCGTAGCAAAGAATACTTTACCTATGACGATGTCTTGGCTATCGAAGCGGAAGCCCCGTCCATCGAAACTGTGGTACCGCGCATTCCGGTTTGGGGAGGCTCAACCATCCAAGGAGAAGATGGCAACGAAGTACGGGCTGGGTATCATGGTATCACACCAACCCTACAGACGAGTATGGATTGGGACCTGCACTCCGGTCGGTTTATCACTTATGAAGATGTTCAGAATAAAGCCCGCGTTTGTGTGGTGGGTTTCAAGCTGATTGACGAACTGTTTATGGGGCAGGATCCCATCGGCAGCGAAATTAAGATCATTTATGGCACAGGTTATCGCCCCGGGCGAAGATCCAATGAGGAAAGCACTCGACGGGCTGAGCGCCTTACGGTTGTTGGTGTGATGACACCACGTGGAACCAGTATCCGTTACGGTTGGGATATGGATAATCACGTCTTTATGCCGCTTTCTACCATGCAGGATCGTTTTACTGGTGATGATCGAGTAACGATGCTGTCCGTCCAAGCTAAGAATGTCGATTTGGTTTATCAAGCGGCAGAAGAAGTCAAGACTGTAATGCGGAAATACCACAACGGCGAAGATGAGTTCTTTAGGACACGATTTACGGTTGAGAGTGTGGATACGCTTGATCGGATAAGAAAAGTGCTACAAATTACGTTGAGCGTAATCGCCTTTGTTTCATTGGTGGTAGGAGGTATTGGCATCATGAATATGATGTTGGTTTCGGTCAACGAACGCACACGAGAGATTGGTCTCCGCAAAGCCCTTGGCGCGAAGCAAAGAGACATTCTCTTTCAATTCTTGGCGGAATCAACCGCTATGTGCAGCGTTGGAGGAGCCCTCGGCGTTTTGCTGGGATTGGGGCTTGGCTATTTTGCCTCTAAATTGGCTTCTCGGTTTGTGACTATCGTTGATCAGTGGCCGTTTGTTTTTGCTATCGAGTGGGTTGGTATTTCACTGGCTTTCTCTGCTACAATTGGTATTGGCTTTGGTCTTTACCCAGCCTTTCGAGCGGCCAAACTTCAACCTGTAGAAGCTTTGAGACAGGAGTAAAATGGGTGTTTTAGCATACATAGGATTGGCACTGTCCAGCTTGCGGCGAAGTCCGTTAAGATCTATGTTAACTATCCTTGGTATAGTAATTGGAGTTTGTGCTGTGGTGGGAGTAGTTTCAGTTGGTGATGGGTCTAGAGCCATGGTATTACGCGAAATTGAGCGGACTGGCGGATTAAATGTGATTGAGATATACAAAGATTCTTGGGATCGCCAGTCGGGAACTCTGAGCAATGCAGCCAGCCGAGTCACTAGGCGACGATGGCAACGTAATCGTGCTGAACCTCTGGAAACACCAGACGTGGAAGCGTTACTTGGAACTGTAGCCAACGTCAATCTGGCTGTGCCCGAAGATGATTTTGGGGATGTCAACCTGAATTACAACGGACAGAGCAAACCCTCTCGTGTAGTAGCCACCGCTAGTGGGTATGATATTTTGCATAACTGGTATGTATCGTCTGGTCGATTTCTATCTGACGCCGATGACAGAGAGGCTAGGAGCGTTGCCGTTATCGGTTTTAATGTTAAAGAAGAGCTCTTTGGGGTTACCGACCCGATTGGAAAAGAGATTAAAGCCACCCGACAAAGTTCGCGGAGGAGGGGCTCTCGCTTCGATGTTCGGCTGACAATCATTGGCGTGATGGAGGAAAAAGGTGGGTCGATGGATACCGAAGGCTGGGATGATCGTTTCATTATCCCGATTACCACCTTGCAACAACGTTTCAAAGGTAGAAAAGACATCGAGCGGATTCGGGTACAGGTCAGCGACTTAAATCTGGTTGAAAGTGTGACGGAAGATGCTAAGTTTATATTAGGCCGTCAACACAACAACACTGGTGAAGAATACCAGTATTGGACCGCTAAAGAAGAACTGTCTCAAGCCGAAAAAATGGGTGCTATAATGAAGTTGAGTATGGGTGCAGTAGCTGGAATCGCACTGATTGTAGCTGGCATCGGTGTGATGAATATCATGTTGGTTTCGGTTACCGAACGCACTAAAGAAATCGGTTTAAGAAAGGCTGTTGGAGCCAAGAGAAGAGATATCCTGATTCAGTTTCTGATCGAAGCTATGGTTCTCACCTTCTCTGGAGGTGTTTTGGGTGCTTCGCTCGGCATTTTTGCTGGTAAAGGGTTTGCTTGGGTGATCACGGAATTTGTCTGGCCGGAGAGTGGATGGCCAGCTGTTATCTCAATTCAGGCAATTATTCTGGCCTTATCCGTTTCTATTGGTGTGGGTCTCTTTTTCGGGCTTTATCCGGCTAATAAGGCTTCCAAATTACAACCGATTGAAGCCCTTAGATCTGATTAAAATCAGCGCAGAAAATTGGTTCTGAGTGTGTCCCCTCAACGAGCAGTTGCATATCCTTGGTCTAGGTTATGAAGTTTATATCAATATCAATGTTAGAAATACTTTAAAATGCAAAAAGAACAGGCGATGATGAATAGACATAGATTGTTTTTATTAGTACTCGCAATACTGGCAGTTGCTGGTGTTTCCTGCAGCGACCAAAAGAGTGGAGGGAAAAGAGGAGCATCTCCCCAGGCAAAACAGCGAATTGGCATTGTCAAGCGTGGTGATTTTCAAGAAAGGATCAGTGCTACTGGTAACTTGGAAGCTTTGGTTGAGGTCGAAGTCAAATCCAATGTTGAAGGTGAAATTGTCAAATTATTGGTTGACGAAGGTGACTATGTAGAGGCTGGCCAAATCTTACTTGAATTAGATCCCAAGCGGATTATCGAAGATAAGCGTCAAGCTGAAGCCAATGTTGATGCGGCGAAAGCCTCTGTTAAGCAAGCTGAGCTCAACACGGAACTAAAAAGAGCACAGCTGGCAACTAGATTAACAGAAGCAGAGAATAATTTCAAGATTGCCGAATCCAATTTAACCACTACGAAAGCTGAGTCTGAATCGAGGTTAATCTCGGCCGAAACTGACATTCAAACTACAAAGAATAGCTTGGAACAAGATCAGCTCTCTCTGGAGCAAGCTCGACTAGCCTTAAATCAAGCTAAGCTGACCTTGATTGATAACGAAGCGTCTTTGGTGTCGTCCGAGGTCAATCTTGCCAACGCTAAGTCAGAAAGAGACCGAAATAAAGATCTCTTTGAGAAAAAGTTCGTTTCTAAAAAAGCTCTGGAAGAAACCGAAACCCGATTTGCCAGTGCTACGTCCCAGTCTAACAGTGCAAAACAACGTGTGGCCGCTCAAAAGCAAACGATTGAATCCCAAAAGAAAACTGTTAAAGCAAAAGAAAGTATCATTGGAACACGGAATTCGACGCTTCGTTATCAAAAGTTGAACCTTGAAAAGCTGCGTGAAATGCGAAAAGCGCAGGAACAGCGCAACCAACTCCAACTTGACATTGCCAAAACCCAACTTGATCAGACCAGCATGACAACTGAGCAAGAGCAGGTTGTTTCAGACCAATCAAAGATCATTGCCGAAGCTGGACTTCTTCGAAACGAGAGTAGTCTTGAAACGGAAAAGGAGCGACTCGACTGGACTACAATTCGCGCGCCGATCTCAGGAACAATCACCTTACTTGAATTGGAAGAAGGGGAAATCGTCACCTCAGGTCGATCAGCCTTCTCTCAGAGTCCACCGTTGATGACCATCTCAAATCTCTCTCAGATGGTAGTTAAAACCTATATCAATGAAGTGGACATGGAAAAGCTGAAGATGGATCAACTCGCCGAAATTGCGAGCGATACCTACAAAGGTAGGATTTATCAAGGTCGAGTGATAGAGATTTCGCCAATTGGTGTTGAACGCGACAACATCATCAGTTTTGAAATTATGATTGAAGTGATCGATTCCCCACCTGAACTTCGACCGGGTATGAGTACAGACGTTGACATTATCACCTATGAAGAAAAAGCTGTATTGTTAGTTCCAATTGAAGCAGTTCAAGGTGAAACAACAGTGACGGCTACAGCGCAAGTTGGAGCTAGTGCTAGTAACTTCAAAAGCAAGCAATCTGTTCAACTTAAAAACCTAACAGGTAAAACTTTCAATGGAACAGTTACAAGTGTTCAAGGAGGCCAATTATCGATGAGCCTCGATTCAATTCAGAGAGGTCTACGACCGGGTCTCCAAGCGTTTGCGATACTAGTCAAAAACCGGCAGGTTCTTGACGGTGCCGCAACAACTATCAAGATCAAACGTGATAAATACGTCATGGTAAATGGTGGCGAGAACTCAATCCGTACTCCCGTTACGGTTGGAATGCAAAACGAAGTTGATGCTGTTGTTCTTAGTGGGTTAAATGAGAAGGATCGAGTTATGCTACAAAATCGAAAATCAGTTGGAGGAGGTTCTCCATGGGGTGGAAAATAATCTACTTTCCCTCGACTATTCGATTTGCTTGATAGTTTATTCAATTCTTTTTCATAAGCACTTTTAAGACTCAAATGTACTAGGTTAAAAACAGTATAAGATACTACTTCTGCCACTGTGATAATTAACAGCTATCAATTTCCTTCCTCTCAGGTTCTATCGTGATTTTTATCCGTGCAATGTAAAGCATCGGCCTGTTAATGTCCAGCAATTAGCTGCCGACGGTGTTAAGAGACCTTTTAGTTGACCTGTACTTATAAGGCACTTCTAACAGCAACAAGTTGCGTTGAAGGGATTTATCCTTACTTTATTATCCTAGGAGTCATTGCTCTGGCTTTTTATCCCATTTCTGAAAAAGGTTCCAAAGGCCTGTCCTGCTTGGAAATTCCTGGTTTCTTTGATATCTATGATATTTTATTTTGTTGATTGAGGTTACTTGATTATGATCAAATTACGAGAGAGACTCTGTTTTATGTTGGTTGGAGGTTTACTTGTTGTTACTGGCCAATTGCTGCCTAATTTTCTGAGTGGAGATGTTAATGCTGAAGAAAAGGAAAGCAAAATTGCTGAATTCGAGACAATTCGTTGCAAAAAGCTGTCTATTATCAACCAAGTGGGTAATGATATGCTGATTATGGAAACTGACAAACATGGCGGCAGCATTTCGATAATTGACAATTTAGGTGTTAAAAACGGATACTTTCGTAACGATCAAGACGGAGGGGTATTTGGTATATTGAGCCGGAAAACGCCAATGAGTCGTGTGCATATGTCCTTTGGTGGGGTAGAAAATACCGCTTTTGTATCAGTCGGTTATCAATCAGAGGAAAAAAATGGTAGTTTAATTCTCTCCCACGATTCCAATGGAGGATCAATAACGTTTATTGATAAGGGTGGCATGTATGCAGGGACTTACGGAATTAATGACAATGGGGGGTTAGCGATTTATGATTTTTCAAATCCAAGAAAGAATTAAGATGAAACAGCATTCATCAGTTATTATGTTTCCATATGGCCGAATCTGGTTAGGTTTAGTAATGCCGAGATTAATTGAATGGAGAACCTAACTTGGAAGATGCATAAACTAACAAAGATAAGGAGCTGTAATCCGGCCTGATCTGTCGTAGAGAATTTCCTTTGTGAAATCCCAATGAGGAATGTGGTCAACTTAGGAATCCGAGTTATTTACCTAGAAGGAAATGAACCGATGAAATCTAAATCGATTAACGAAGAACCCATCTCGTTACAATCAAATAGAAGTCGGGGATTTGTCTGATCTTCAAGGGAAAATCATTAGTCTCAGATCCCATATCATCGCACGGGGAATTCTATGCTTGTTGACTTAACACATAAAAACCGAAAATAAAATCGAATTCAGGAGTAAATAGTAATGTTTAGTGATTATCAGCCGAATCGCTTCGGTCCAGGACGATCTGCGGTTATTAGTCAGAATGGGGCAGTTGCAACTAGCCAACCGCTGGCGGCTCAAGTCGGGTTACAGGTTTTGCAAGACGGTGGGAATGCCATAGATGCTGCCATTGCTACAGCAGCGATGTTGAATGTTGTTGAACCGATGTCGACGGGGATCGGAGGTGACGCATTTATGCTTATATATCAACCAGAAAATGGAAAGATTCTGGGGCTCAACGCCAGTGGTCGAGCACCTTATGCCGCCGAACTGGAGTTTTTTGTTGATCAAGGACTATCATATATCCCAAATTATCACAGTATGTATGCTGTGACTGTTCCAGGAGCAGTTGATGGCTGGGCCACACTTCTTGAAAAATGTGGAACAATGACGATGGCAGATGTCTTACAACCAGCCATTTTTCATGCTGAAAATGGGTTTCCTGTTAGCCCGCAAATTAGTGCGTCGTGGCAAGCCAGTGTACCTCTATTATCGCATTGCCCAGATACTTTGAAGACTTACCTAATTGGTGGTCGTGCGCCTGAGTCGGGGGAGATGTTCAAGAACATTAACTTAGCGCGAGCACTACGCCTGATTAGTGAAGGGGGGAGTGACGCCTTCTACCGTGGTCAAATTGCTGAAAAGATTGTCAAATTCTCTACTGAGAATGGTGGATTGTTTACTATGAAAGATTTTATCGACCATACTTCAGATTGGGTTGAACCGATTTCGGTTGATTACCGAGGTTATGACGTCTGCGAAATTCCGCCTAACGGGCAGGGGATTACTGCCTTAATGGCACTAAATATTGTATCTGAATTTGATATTTCAGCCATGGGGCACAACAGCACCGAATCGCTGCACTGCATGATTGAATCTATGAAACTAAGTTTTTCAGACCTATATGAATATATAACCGACCCGACTTTTGAAAATGTTCCGGTTGATGGTCTATTGTCAACTGAATATGCCAAGACCCAGAGCAATCGTATCAATCCCAACCAAGCAATGTCAAATCCAAGCGCGGGTAATCCAAGATTGGGCGATGATACCATATATTTATCGGTTGTTGATAAGGACCGAAACGTAGTTTCTTTCATTAATAGTCTTTTCCATGGCTTTGGTTCTGGGCTAGTTGCAGGCGATACAGGGATTTTGCTGCAGAATCGTGGTGCTGGTTTCTCATTGGATCCGAGTCACGCAAATTGTATTGCCTCCCATAAGCGCACAATGCATACAATTATACCGGGTATGATTGCTCGGGATGGTATGCCGTTAGTTACCTTTGGTGTGATGGGCGGTCAAATGCAACCTCAAGGACATCTTCAACTGGTAAGTAACCTGATTGATTTTAACATGGATGTTCAATCGGCATTAGATGCCCCGCGTTTTCGGGTCATGGATGATGGTAATATCTCACTTGAAAGAGGAATCTCAGATAGTATCAGCAACCAATTGCGAGAAAAAAAGCATCACATCATCCCACCAAATACGTTTTTTGGTGGAGGGCAAGCGATTTTTGTTCATCCTGAATACAAAACTCTGATTGCTGGGTCAGATCCGCGTCGAGATGGTTGCGCCGTTGGCTATTAGGTAATTGAACTGGTATTTTGAGAATAGAAGTAAACTATTTTAAGGAAGATTAGGAAAGGGTGATTAGGTGCCTCAATTGAAATCAAATAAACGTCCTAACTTACTCTACATACATTCGGATCAACATGCTGCAGCTGTTACCGGTTGTTATGGAGATTCATTAGTCCGAACACCTAACCTTGATCAATTAGCCAAACGAGGTGTGCTTCTGGAAAATGTTTATTGTCCTTCACCTATTTGTGTGCCCTCTCGTATGTCGATGTTATCGGGCCGTTATCCGTATGAGAACCAAGTGTGGACTAACTCCCACATGCTGGACTCTGGGATCCCGACTTTTGCTCATGCTATGGGTGCTGGTGGCTACCATCCTACGCTCGTGGGCCGAATGCATTCGGTTGGCCCTGACCAGTTTCATGGTTATGCTGAGCGCTTAGTCGGGGATCATGGACCGAATCAGCTTGGCGGTGTCGGCGTCGACCACGGTGAACTCTCGGGTACTGCTGGACCGGGGCGCACTAGTCTTAGGCTTTCTGGTCATGGGCAAAGTGCCTACCAAGTTCACGACGAGGATGTTACTGCGGCCACCATTGATTACCTCAATCGGTTGGGAGTGAAGAAGCGCGCTGGCCAGCCAGCCGAGCCTTTCTCACTCTCAGTTGGTTTTATGTTGCCCCATCAGCCCTTTGTCGCCCGGTTTGAGGATTATCGCTACTACTACGAAAACGTTACCCCACCGAAGTATCCCGAACCCTTTGGCGAACACTTGCATCCCCACATCAAACTCTGGCGAAAAGCCTGCGGGGTTGAAGAGGTTAGCGAAGAGGAGATCCGCCGTGCTCGCGCTGCTTACTGGGCTTTAGTTTACAGGATGGACGTTATGATTGGTCAAGTCCTCACTTCCTTGCGTGAGAACGATCTGGAGGAAAATACTCTTATCGTTTATATGTCCGATCACGGAGAGCAAGTTGGTGAGCATGGTCTATGGTGGAAACAAACCTTTTACGAGGACTCGGTCAAAGTTCCTGTGATCCTTGCTTGGCCAGGCCATTTATCTGAGAATATCCATTGTGATAAGATCGCTTCCTCGCTTGACATCAATGCGACTATGATCGATGCCCTAGGTTGTCCTGTCTTACCCAACTCACGAGGGCGAAGCTTGCTTCCGTTACTGACTGACCCGGAAAATACTGAGTGGAACAATGTGGCCTTTTCCGAGTTTTGCCAAGATGCAGCCGGGGCTGGAGGCCCTTTTCCTGAAGAAGGCATCTTCCAACGTATGATCCGTTCCGATGACTGGAAACTCAACTATTACCATGGTCAGCCGTGCCAGCTCTTCAACTTGGAGACTGATCCGCATGAACTCAACAATTTGGCCACTGATCCTACGTATAGCAAAACGGTCGAAAAACTAAAGGCCAAAGTCCTGAACGGATGGGATCCCGAATGGATCTCCGAACGTATGGCCCAACTCCGTGCTGATCGGCAGATTCTCGCTCTCTGGGGCCGACACGTGCGGCCAACGGACCAATGCCGTTGGGATCTCAAGCCGGAAATGGATTATCTGGACGACAAACAGATTTAGGAGTATGCTCTGCTTTGATTACTTGCTTCTGAGAGCTACATCAGTATTTCTAACCAAACCTTGGAAACAGTGATGGTGGAAACTGTCGCCATCGAAAGATTCTCCGGATAAATGATGCTACAATTTGAGGAAACTATTTATCCTGAAAGGAAAAAATTAGGTGGCTAAAATCACCACATTTAAAGACTGTGATTCTGATTTTTCTGTATGGGGATTTGATCTGTACGTCACTGCCGAATCCTTAAATTCATCTTGACATGCGATAGTTCCTCAGCTGTAATATGATTGGTTTTCTGGTTACGATGAATGAGTTGATGAAACAGATGTCAGGTTGGGAGTTTACGTGGAAAGGAAAAATGAAGTGTTTAGAATCATGATGGTCTGTGGGCTTAATTGGTCTGCCTAGCGAAAATTCTCTCGGAACGTTGAAAGGAGTCAAATACGTATGATCCCAGAAACGCAATATAAGCACCGGACTGATAGCACTGAAGAGAAAATTCAATTACTCTCGAAAGCATATCGGCATGGTAAGATTGATCTCGCCATGTCGTTGTCTGAATCCATCAAAGACACCCTAACTTTTGAAAGGATGATTAAAGATCCGGTAGAGAATTGCGCTCTTGGACTGGAATCAACAGGCAAAGTTAGTAATTTGCCAGAATCATGGTCGAAATGGGCTAGTGGTTGGGAATTTTTCAAGGTAATAGCTTTAGAGGAAAATGTGGGTTTGGACAGATTGCAGGAACCTATAGACCTACCAATTAGTTTTGAAGAAGGACACGATTTACAACGCGAGATTCGTGTCGCTAAACTTGATGAAAACACTGGGCAGCTTTTTGAAGCTGTGAGTCAAATTTATGATGAAATATACCGGCATGGCAAACGGCATTGCCATCTGATTTTTCTGGCAGATGTGCTTGCAAATTCAAGAACGATTTACTTCGTTTTCTATGGTAACTCAAATGCTGAATTACCGAATTATCTGTCGGATCTTCAGGTTAGTGGTGAAGGAATTGGGCTTCGGGTTGAAAACCGTCATTATGCTGCAGATTTATCGCATCAGATGGGACAATTAGAGCGATTAACCTATAAACGTGCGCATGGGTTAGAACTTTTTGCTGGTGGGGAAGGTCACGGAGAACCGCCTAATATTGATTGGGCACATGATTACTTGGCTTCGAACAACTTTCAAAAATTTCGGATTACAAATTGGGCCACCTGTCCTAACTATGAAGTAGTTAAAGGACCTGTTTGTGTCTACGTGCGTCGATGGGGGTTTCCTCAGAGTCCTATCCATCCGTTGTTTACCCCGAGTCGAATGCATATAGATGTTACCTATAAATTTTACGCTGGACTGCCATATTTCATCAAAGAAAGCACGATGGAAGTTATTAAGGATTTTGAGATTAATTATCTGCGTGACGATGAGTGGGTGTTTTCAGGATATGCTTTTACTGACACAGTTTGGATAGATAGCAGCGGGAAACTACATGAGGGTGAGGTGCCAAGTTCGCATCAGGATGATCTGTGGGGGGTTGGTTTCTTCAATCAACAGAGCCGTGATGCATTTATTGCAATCTGGTTAGAACATCAGGCAGAAAATTTTGATGCACTTTATCATAGTGGTGCACCGATCCTGAATTATAAAGGGCATGGACAACTCTGGAGTCGCTGGGCGGCAAAAAACAGCCCTCAACTTCATGCTGGGACTTCTCTCCAGCAAAAAAACGCTTATCTGGTTTCACCTTATTTCGAGCAGTCCGGAAGAAAGGGAGTTCAGGACATTCGTCTTAGTTTATTAAATCCGCTTAAAGTAAACGCGAAAATTAATCTTGAAAATGAATTTTCGCGTCAAATCCCTTCCAAATCTAAAGGGAAACTTGTTACGAAGACAGAAGATACCACAGCTACCAAGCGAAGTGTTTGGAATGCCCTTCAGTCTGTTAAGGATGAAATGTTTTATGCGGTGGATGCAAACGTTGTAGATATGGGATATATCTATGACGTTAGTATACGAGGAGATGTCATACGTATATTGATGACAATGCCACATCGAGGCAGGCCGAAATACGGTTTTATTGCTAATCCGATACGGGATCGGTTGCTTCGATTGGATGGCATCCGAGAGGTTATTGTTGATTTTACTTGGGATCCGAAATGGTCTCCGACGCGCTTAACGGCTGCTGGTAGGAAAGCTATGGGACTTTCGTTTCTGTAGAGAATTAAAACCAAATATATTGCTTGTAGGAGGAAAAATTGAAAATTATCGATCCACACGTTCATATCTGGAAAAACGATCCCAAATTTCCTTGGGCCTCTGAGACCAACAATCCTCCCCAGGAAGACGCCACACCAGAAATGTTGCTTAAATTGATGAACGAAAATAATGTTGAGAAAACAGTGTTAGTTCAAGTTATCCACTATCGGTGGGATAACAGCTACGTCGCACATGCCGTAAAAACCTATCCTGGTAAATTCATGGCCGTTGGTCGTATCAATCCAGAGGATCCAGATGCCCCTGATCACTTGAGTTGTTGGACAGAAGAACATGGACTTCATGGTGTTCGCTTGAGTCCATCAGTGGATGCTTCAGGAGATTGGTTTGCAGGTCCTTTGATGGATCCAATTTTCGGTCGTGCAGAACAATTGGGCGTTCCTATGCTAATTTTAACGCGGTCTGAAAGATTGAAGGATCTCGCTGGTATCCTAGATCGACATGGAGATCTAGATGTTGTCATTGACCACATGGCAGATTGCTCACCAGATCAACCAAAAAAGCTCGAGCTACTCCTTAACTTGGCAAGTTTTCCTAGAGTCTATGTGAAGATTAGTCACACATGGTCAATTTCCAAAACAGACTACCCATGGACCGACACACATGATATGGTTAAGAAAATCTATCATACATTTGGTGGAAATCGGATTATGTGGGGGACAGACTGGCCAGTTTGCTTGAGTAAAGCATCTTATGCGCAAGCATTAACCGTCGTCAAAAATGAAATGGATTTTTTTACCCCTGAAGATCGAGAATGGATGCTAGGAAAAACGGCCCTCCGAATTTGGAGATTCGATGACTAGAATTATCGCTAAGGGGAATTAACAAATTCAAGATGGGTATCATGATTTCGTTAGAGTTTGTGCCACCTCTTAGAAATTCCTCCAAAGATCTCATTCATTTTGGTCGTTTCCAGCGAAAGAATGTGGGGAGTTTCATCTTTCCTTGCAGCTTTTTTTGGAAGTGGTGCTTAGGCGAAAGATTGAAGAAATGCCAGTCAGCAAAAGCCAGCAGTGCTGCAGAATCTTCTTCTCCTTGATAGTGTCCTCCCTCTCGGATGTGTATACCATTTCTTTTAGGTGCTCCGAGAAAATCGTAAATTGGTTGGGTAGCTAAAAACGAAGCATATGTACCTATCGGATTTGCCCAGAGGTCGTCGTGGCCTTCTGTCCGTAATAATGGTCGTGGTGCGACAAGTCCCATCAGAAAATGTTGATCGAAAGGTAGATCTTTTTCGTGTCCTGCCCATTTCTCAAAATCAGGATGAGTCCATGCCCACCATCGTTTCCTATTGGTGAGGGCTGCTAAGTCTTCACAATCATCCCCCAGTGCGAGGTAAGACCCAGCTCCTGCACATCCAGAACCAGATGGGTTAACAATAGCAATTCGATCGTCAAGTGCTCCCGCTAGTAGAGCCGTTTTTCCGTTTCTGGAGTGTCCTGAAATCATAATCTGATTTTTGTTAATACCAGTTAATGTAAGAGTGTACTCTAGCACTTGTAAAGCTCCCCAAGCCCAAACTGAAATTGATCCCCAAGAATATTTGCCCGGTTCTAGTTTTTCATAAGCTTGTTGAGCTGGACCAACAATTGGGTTGCCCATTTCCATTGGTTCTAACTGGTTGTTTTCATAACAGATCATCATATAGCCACTTTGTAGGAGATCATGAAACACCGATTTTCCTACGTATATTAGGGCGGGTATCCCATTTTGACCAAAACCTTCGACTGATTTTTTTCGCCTTTCAACTGCTTCTAAAGATGGAAATAAGACTGTGACATTCATGCCGAACTTGATTTCGGGTTGGTCTCTTTTAGGCACGAATTCAAAATATAATTCCTCTTGGGTTTCGCCACCGTCAAGTGTCTTGGATTCTAGATTCTTTATTATCACTTCTTCAGGTGAGCTTGGCATGGATCCGTATTGGATATTGATCATCATATCTTTGATTTCCTGCCGACGCAGATTCCAATCTTCTAAAGTAACCACGTGACTGTCATCTTTCATCAGGAAAGGGTCCGGTAATTCTTTAATTAATTTCATGTGATTTTAACCTTTATTATCATTTCGCTGAATTTAATTCCTAAACGCGGCTGAATTATGTATATGTGAGAGAAGTACGATTTGTTTTGTACTCGATGTGGTTTCCCGTTGAAAATAAGACGATAGATGCAATTGAGATACAATAGATGCAATTGAGATACAAATAGAAAATTCAATTAGCCCAAGAACCGTCGCACCATAATAGCTTGTTAATTTGCCTTTTCTGCTTTATGCCTTTTCCTATATGATCCTTTCGTCTGCTGCTGACCATGTCCCGCATTTAATCGACAGCATGTGATCTACAGGTGTCAGAAATGTCGTGAGTACTCGGAATGCATTAGGTGCAGATTCGCTGCCGCGCATTTGCCAGAAGCGATGCCCATATGCTCCCGGGCCAATTGAAATCGCGTCGTTTCCTATATGATAAGTTGCGCTTCCTTGCTTCAGTAGTACAGTCTCATTAACTTTTCCTTTTATAACCCCGTTGTCGAAATCCAATTCTCCGCCCGGTACGAAATCACAAGCAATCTGAAACGGCACTCTATCATAACCTTCTGATTTTACGTGCAAGCTGAATCCTCCTTCAACTTCCTCAACTTCCAGCGTGGTAAGCAATGGAGGGAGCTCATAAATATTTCGCTCTTTCCGAATATTGTAAAATTCATCAAAAGCTACCTCGCGTCCCAATGGCATATCATAACCTGGTCTTCTCCCATCTGGGTCGAGACTCTTGTGTGTCATGCGAATCTTTCCATCTACTTCCTCGAATGTTTCACCGGCAAATTGCGCAATAGAGAAATAACTTGCACAGAAATTTACCGATGTTAGTTCGACCTGTCCGTGTTTGACACTAAAAGGCGTTGTAATGCCGGCGCCAGTCGTTGCGCTGGTTTTGTTTCGCCGTACCCTCCACAATCTAGATACCGGATAAACTTTCGTGTAACTTTTCGGCAATACCTCCCGCTCGAGATTATCCTCCCGCCAATTGGGATGAGTGAGAAACGGCTCCAGTATCCAACCTGCTCCGGGAGAGATTGAATATAGCCAATCAGCTACCGCAGCGTAAAATCCATTGCCGTCTTGGCGTGCCATACTGTAATAACTATCTACCATATTTCCAAGAACCACTCGAGTTCCATGATCTTGCCGCCTCGAAAAACTCGTCACAACCTGTCCATCTGCATGCAACATATGATAGGATAAATCTAGATTTCGTCGCACGGGTTCCAATAGTTCTGGCCGATTGAGCGCCTCGGCTGCTAATCTTAAAGAGCGATTGCAAATAGCATTGTAAACCCCTGCGCTCCGTTCGATATATTCACCATCGGCGTTGATATCAATGGTTTCAGCGAGGTATTGTTCTACAGTGTCCATGCCGTCTAAATCGGGAAAAAGCTCCAGCGCCTGTGACAGTGCCCCCACCAGTACCCACCGATGGTTTGGTGTGTGAAACCCACCGGCGACCATCCCTGGAACTGCTGTTTGAATGATCTCACCTAATGCCTCTACAATTTTTTCTGCTCCTTTATCACCATAGGTTGTTGCTTTTCTCGCAGCACGCACAACGGGTGCAATTGCCTTCACAAGAAACCCTGTATCAGGTGACGAATCGAAATTGGTGGTAATAAGATCAAAACATCCGCTCTCTCGTCGGATCTTCCGTCCAAAGGTTGTTGCAGCCAGAATGCGTGCCAAAATGTCTTCGCTTTGGTAATACTTCCCTCCTTCCAGCAAGTACGCTTGACCAAGGGTAGACACCATACTCACACTTGTTGGTGTTGCTACTCCATCAATGACAAATCCTCCATAATCATCCCTATTCAGATCGACCCTTTGACACGGCAAAATGGATTCAACTTGCTCGTCCAATTTTTCCATCAAGTTTTCGTACTTTAACATTTGAATTACCTTTCATGGTTGTCTAAACATGTGAGAGTAGGTGTGTTTCTATCCAGCAATCGGGGGTCTTGTGTTCGGAGGGGACAGGTGACTTCGTCTTTATGGGTTATGGAATATTGCTTGTTTGTCTACTTGTACCTCTGACATTTCTATCACAATCCATCATCAACACCTCGCTCTAAATCGTTTGGTGTATTCACGTTGAGGGCAAAATTACAGAGCTGAGCCATACAACGGCTACATACCTGTATTGCATAGCTGCTTCTTCATAAGCAATTGCTCAGATTTACTGGAAGGTTAGTTGTTTGACAATAATTGATTGTGATTGTTTTTAACACTTTTCTGAGTTTATAGTGGCGTTATTCGGAATTTTCAGTTGTTATGATTTTGTCTCCCACTCAGGCCAGTTTTTGATAAACTGGTGCTATTATTTAGGTTATCGATGTTCTTTAATTTTTTCTAATATAAGGTCTACAACTTGGTTGATCTCTATCTGTGTGGTATCGATGATGGTTGCGTCTTCAGCTTTCCTAAGAGGACTGTGCTGACGTGATTGGTCTTGTTTGTCTCGTTCTCGTATCTCGTTTTTAATTTGTTCAAACGAGCAGTCCACACCTTTGGTCTGAAACTCATTAAATCGCCGCCTCGCACGTTCTTCAACCGATGCAGTAATGTAAAATTTCAAGTCCGCGTTGGGAAATACTACAGTTGTTACGTCACGTCCTTCAGCTATAACACCGCTGTTTTTAGCGATACGACGTTGTTGTTTGACCATTTCTTGCCTAATTTCGGGGATTTTTGCTATTATTACGACCTGTTGTTCAATATCGGGGGTTCGGATCTCTTCAGAGACATCTATACCGTTGAGCAAAGTCCTTTTACCATTATCGGTAAAGTCAATTTGACATTGTTTTTGCACGAGATCAACCAGTTGAGTTCTATTATGTAGGGAGATTCCTTTCTGAGATGCAAGTAGTGTCACTGCACGGTACATCGAACCGGAATTGAGGTAGAGGTAATTGATTCGTGCAGCAACTTTGCGAGTCACAGTACTTTTACCCGATCCCGCAGGACCGTCAAGCGCAATGGTCAACTTTCTAGTATTCATTTTTATTTATTTCACAGTGTCCCTTATTTTTTTTGCTTGTGCTAGAAACTCCTCAATTTTAGCAGAGTCTTTGTTTTTTATTAGAATTTTTAGCTGTTCTAAGGTCTGGATGGTTGATTTAACCATGGGGATGAGAAACTCAGCATTTTGCAGAAAAATGTCCCTCCATATTTCTGGGGAGCCGGCTGCGATTCGTGTGGTGTCTCGAAAACCTGTGGCTGCAAGCTCAATGGCTCTAAGGGACTCAGTTTGGACTGACTGAGTTGTTTGGGTTAAAACCGACGCAATTAAGTGCGGTAAATGGCTCGCCCCAGCCACGAGATAATCGTGATCAGTTGGTGAGAGAACAATTGTATCTCCACCTACAAATTCCCATAGATCTCTGACTACTTGGATTGCGATTGATGATGTGTGCATTGAAGGTGTGACGATACACTTTGCACTGTTAAAAAGGTTAGCTCTTGCTGCGGCAACGCTGGTTCTTTCTGAGCCTGCCATCGGATGTGAACCGACAAAGTGGATGTGTGTGTAATTTTGAATATTTAGAAAATTATCAATTTCTCTGACAACTTGAGTTTTGACGCTTCCGGCATCGGTAATGAATAAAGGCTTTTTGTTTGGTATTTGCTCCGAAATTCGCTTAACCATTTGAGGAATAAGTGAAACTGGTGTTCCTATTATGAGAAGATCCGCTGTTTCTACACCCAACTTAAAGTCGGTTGTGGCAAAGTCGACAACATTACGCTCTAGTGCAATATTAAGAGTTTCTATCCTCCTGCCTAGTCCCGTGATTTGACCTTTGAAACCATTTGCCTTAAGAGCTAAACCAAGGGAACCCCCAATCAATCCAACACCAAGAATTGTAATATTTTTTATCTGCTGGAATTTTTCTATCATTATGATTGCTTCTGTTTGGAAAAATGACCGCCATGAACATAAAAAAAACAGGGTTCCATCAACCCCGTTTTTTGCCTGTCTAGCTAGTTCCAACTTCCCAGTTTAGCCATCTCGGTTGCTGAATGTGTTGGTAGGTTCAGAATCTTTATAATTAAGATTGTACGCTCCAGAGTCTAGCACACTTTTTGCTGTTTTTTCAATTAAAATGCGGCTTGTGCTTGGGAGGATGTCTGTTTTTATGGTAGAATATAAATGCTAAAATTATAAAGAATTTAGGAGTATCATGTCTCAATCGCTCGTTGCACCAATTGGTGAAAAGGTAAAACTTTCGGATTTCGATCCTAATTACAAGGGAGAGTATAAGCGCAAGCGTGATGTACAAGCTAAATTGCGAAAAACCATCAACAAAATTATCGAGTTACAGGAATTATTGTACAGCGAAAGTAATAATGCATTGTTAATTGTTCTACAGGCTATGGATGCAGGTGGTAAGGATGGAACAATTAAGCATGTAATGGGAGCAGTCAATCCACAGGGGTGTGATGTGAAGAATTTTAAGGTTCCTTCTGCTGAAGAATCTGCACACGATTTTCTTTGGCGTTATCATACCGCTACGCCGAGAAAAGGGAAGATAATTATATTTAATCGGTCTTACTATGAGGATGTTTTAGTGGTACGAGTACACGATCTAGTCCCAAAATCTGTGTGGAGCAAAAGGTATGATCAAATCAATAATTTTGAGCAAATGCTGGTAGAAAATGGAACAACCATTTTGAAGTTTTACTTGCACATTTCGAAAGATGAGCAAAAAAAACGCTTTGAGGACAGGTTGAACCGCTCCGATAAGCACTGGAAGTTTTCGGATGCGGATTTGCGTGAACGTGAGTATTGGGACGAGTACATGAAAGCGTTTGAAATGGTTCTTAACAAGTGCAACACCAAAATTGCTCCATGGCACATCGTGCCGGCAAATAACAAGTGGTACCGGGATTTGGTAATTGGTCAGACGGTTGTGAAGGCTCTTGAAGGTCTAAACATGAAGTATCCTGAGCCGGAACGAGATTTTTCGGATATAGAAATCAAAGATTAGTATATGGGATATACCATTCGGGTGATGTTATACTCTTAAATGATTTTGTTAGATTTGTTTTATCTAACAAACCCATTAATTTACCCTTCTCCGCAGTTAGACCATAAAAAAAAGACTTGACAAATTGGGACTTAATTTAGTAAAATCAAAAATTTGCCCGACTGATTTACCGAATGTAGGTGATTATGGCAAGGGGGTGATACCCGAGAGCTAGAACTAATGTTTGCGTTTTACTCGGATTAGGTGAGTTCAAAAGCCCCTGTTTTGCGTGTTTTCGGGGCTTTATTTAGTTTATACAAATTAAGTATTACAGGGTAGGGTGGTTTTTTAATGCCGACAATCAATCAATTGGTAAGAAAAAAGAGAAAATCAGCTAAGAAAAAGAGCAAAGCTCCAATTCTGCAGGGATGTCCTCAAAGGAGAGGAATTTGTCTTCAGGTTAAAACCATCACTCCAAAGAAACCGAATTCTGCGCTTCGAAAAGTGGCTCGTGTTCGATTTAGTAATGGTTTTGAGGCAACTTGCTATATTGGCGGAATTGATCATAACCTACAAGAGCACTCTGTCGTGTTAGTACGTGGTGGCCGTGTCAAAGATTTGCCGAATGTCAGATATCACATTGTTAGAGGTACTTTGGATACAGCTGGAGTTGAGAACCGCAAGCAGGGGCGATCGAAGTATGGTGCGAGAAAAACGGATTAACTGGGAGTTAATTAATGGCACGACGTAGAGACTCCATCAAGCGAGAGATATTACCCGATCCAAGATATAATAGTAAATTGGTTGCACAATTTGTAAATGTTATGATGCGTAGTGGCAAGAAAAGCATATCCCAACGAATTTTGTATGATAGCTTTGATATCATTGAGCAGAAATCTAGTGAGGATGGGCTTGTTGTTTTCCGACAAGCTATAAATAATGCCAAACCACTTCTCGAGATTAGGTCAAGACGAGTTGGAGGGGCAACCTATCAGGTTCCAGTTGATGTCAGGCCTGAGCGCCGCACTACGTTGTCTATTCGATGGCTTATTCAAGCAGCACGAAGTCGTAACGATAAAACTATGGCTGAACGTGTGGCTGGGGAAATCATTGATGCGTTTAATAACCAGGGGGGAGCTATGCGGAGGAAGGATGAGCAAGCCCGTATGGCCGAAGCCAATAGAGCCTTTGCGCATTTCCGTTGGTAAGAATTTGGTAAAAATACTGAATAATATCTATATGAAATATGAAATGAGAGTCGAATTGAATTTTAGGGTTAAGGATGCAATCTAATCTCGCCAAATCTAGAAGAGGAAATGTTGCAAGCGAGTCCCGTTTTTCACCGGAAGCAACAAGAAATATTGGCATTATGGCGCATATTGATGCTGGTAAGACGACTGTGACGGAAAGAGTTTTGTATTACACAGGTCGTGTGCATAGAGTTGGTGAAGTCCATGATGGTACGGCAGCTATGGACTGGATGGAGCAGGAGCAAGAACGCGGTATTACGATTACTTCGGCAACCACCACTTGTCAATGGATGGACCACCGCATTAATGTTATCGATACTCCAGGCCATATTGATTTTACTGCCGAGGTTGAAAGATCTCTTCGTGTACTAGATGGTGCTGTGGCTGTCTTTTGCGCTGTGGGTGGTGTTGAACCTCAGTCTGAAACTGTCTGGCGTCAGGCCGACAAGTATAAAGTTCCTCGGATTGCCTTTATAAATAAAATGGACCGTACTGGAGCTGATTTCTTTCGAACTGTTGAAATGATGATTGAACGGCTTGGGGCTCAACCAATACCAATTCAAATTCCAATTGGTTCTGCTGAGACCTTTAATGGTATAGTGGACCTTGTTAAGATGAAGGCTCTGACATGGGAAGATTGTGATTTTGGAATGGAAGTGCATGAAGTGCCGATTCCAGATGATATGAAAGATGTGGTTGATGATTATCGTAGCCGAATGTTGGAGTTAATAGCAGACTGGGATGATGATCTTCTGGTGAAATATTTGGAAGGTGAAGAAATTAGCGAGCAAAACGTGAATGATGGTCTCAGGAATGCGACGATTGCTGGTGATATCGTCCCAGTTTTGTGCGGAGCAGCCTTAAAAAATAAGGGTATCCAACCAATCTTGGATTCAATCGTTTCTTATTTGCCGAACCCTCGCGAAGTTTCGGCTATCACGGGAACGAATCCTCAAACAGATGTCATGGAAGAACGTCTGCCGGATGAAAACCAACCGTTTTCTGCCTTGGCTTTTAAGATTATGACAGATCAACATGTTGGCAAACTTACCTTTTTCCGTGTTTACTCTGGAGTGTTGGCTAAAGGAGCAAAAGTCTACAATAGTTCTACTCGTAAGGTTGAAAGGGTCAACCGTCTGTTGCAGATGCATGCCAACAGGCGAGAAGACCGAGAGGTAGTTTATGCCGGAGACATCGTTGCCGCAATTGGTATGCAGGACATCACGACAGGCGATACGATCTGCCAGATGGATGCGCCGATTATTCTGGAGTCCATGGACTTCCCTATACCTGTGATCTCTATTGCAGTTGAGCCAGAAACAAAATCTGATGTTGATAAGATGAATATCGCTTTGGCTAGATTATCGGAAGAAGATCCCACATTCAAAGTCCATCAGGATCCTGAAACAAATCAGATGTTGCTTTCAGGTATGGGGGAACTTCATTTAGAGATTATCATGGATCGGCTTTCCCGCGAATTTAAAGTGTCTGCAAATATTGGACAACCACAGGTCGCTTATCGAGAGACGGTAAGTCGCCATTCTATAGTTGATAAGAGGCATGTTCGTCAAACAGGTGGACGTGGACAGTATGGTCATGTGTGCATAGAAGTTTATCCGATTGATAAAGGTGCTGGATTTGAATTTGTCAATGAAATTAAGGGAGGAGTAATTCCCTCAGAGTATATACCCGCTATTAGAAAGGGCGTTGAAAGTGCGATGGGGGCGGGGGTACTTGCAGGGTATCCTATTGTTGATGTTGGGGTGCGATTATTTGATGGGTCGTATCATCCAGTGGATTCATCGGAAATGGCGTTTTCAGTCGCTGGTTCTATGGCTTTCAAAGAAGCAGTTAGGAAAGCCAGTCCGATATTACTTGAACCTATAATGAAGGTGGAAGTAATTGTTCCAGATGACTACTTAGGTAAAGTGATGGGTGACTTGAATTCTCGTCGTTCACAAATTCTTGATACCGAAGTGAGAAGCAAATCTCATGTTCAGGTGATCAAGGCTTATGTTCCATTGTCTGGGACATTTGGTTATGTAAAAACTCTTCGGTCACTGACGCAGGGGAGGTCGACACATTCAATGGAGTTCTCACACTATAGTTTGGTTCCTCAGGGCATTTTTGAAGAGGTCGTTTCTGCGAAAACTAGTGCAGAAGATAACAAATCGGTAATCTAGACTAATTTGGATTTTTAAGGAGTTTTTGTAAAATGGCAAGAGAGAAGTTTGAAAGGACAAAACCTCACGCGAACGTGGGTACTATTGGCCATGTAGATCATGGGAAGACTACGCTGACGGCAGCTATTACGATGGTGATGTCGAGCCTAAGCGAATCAGATTATGTAAAAACTTATGAAGAAATTGATGCCGCACCGGAAGAAAAGGAACGTGGAATCACTATCAATACAGCTCATGTTGAATATGAAACTGAGAATCGTCATTATGCCCACGTCGACTGTCCGGGACATGCAGATTATATCAAAAACATGATTACGGGCGCAGCTCAGATGGATGGTGCGATTCTTGTTGTTTCCGCCGCTGATGGTCCAATGCCACAAACGCGAGAACATGTTTTGTTAGCGAGACAAGTAAATGTACCACACATCGTTGTTTTCCTCAATAAAGCGGATATGGTCGATGATGAAGAGTTGCTTGAACTTGTTGAGATGGAAGTCCGTGAATTGCTTGATGAATATGACTTTCCTGGGGATGATATCCCTGTTGTCGCTGGCTCTGCCTTAAAGGCCTTGGAATCCAGTGGAGATCCAGCTAGCGAGGCTTGTCAGCCAATTATCGAATTGATGCAGGCGGTTGATGATTTCATACCGCAACCTGAAAGAGATGTCGATTTACCTTTCTTGATGCCAATTGAGGATATATTTACTATTTCCGGTCGTGGTACTGTGGTTACGGGACGGATTGAAAGAGGTCGGGTTAATATTGGTGATCCGATACACGTTATCGGTCTACGAGAAACAGAAGAAACTGTCTGTACCGGAGTGGAAATGTTCCGTAAACTGCTTGACAGTGGTGAGGCGGGTGATAATATTGGCGCATTGTTGCGTGGAATTGACCGAGAGTCGGTTGAGCGAGGACAGGTTCTGGCAGCACCAGGATCAGTTAGCCCCCATACCAAATTTGAAGCTGAAGCCTATATTCTAAGCAAAGAAGAAGGTGGGCGCTGGACGCCTTTCTTTACTGGATACCGACCGCAATTTTATTTTCGGACAACAGATGTGACAGGGCAGATGCATCTACCAGAAGGCGTTGAAATGGTGATGCCAGGCGATAATATCCAGATTACAGTCGAACTTACAAAGCCGATCGCGATGGAAGAGGGACTCCGTTTTGCCATACGTGAAGGTGGTCATACTGTAGGTGCTGGAGTAGTATCTAAAATTACAGAATAGTTCGCCTGTCTTAACACTTGCACAGGTAAGGAGCTTAGGTTCTAGTTATGTACCAGTTTGAGGGGAATAGTGGATAGTCAGAAAATTCGAATCCGTTTAAAGGCGTTTGATCATCGTTTGCTGGACAAGTCGGCTTCAGTTATTTCAGAGACGGCTAAGCAAACTGGTGCAATTGTTGCTGGTCCGATTCCAATTCCAACGAAAAGAAATGTGTGGACTGTTCAGAAAGCTACGTTCGTCAATAAGAAAGCACGCGAGCAGTTTGAAATGCGAACTCATGTTCGTTTAATTGATATTGTGGAGATTACTCCTAAGACAGTTGATGCTTTAATGCGGCTTGATCTGCCCTCAGGTGTTGATGTGCAAATCACAACTTTTTAATCTTTGCATTTGATGGATACGTAAAATTATGATTAACGGAATACTCGGCAAAAAAGTTGGGATGACTCAAGTCTTCGACGAGTCAGGTGAAGCGGTACCAGTCACAGTGATTGAAGCGGGACCTTGTCCGGTTGTGCAGATTAAAACAGTTGAGCAAGACGGTTATGATGCTGTTCAGGTCGGTTTCTTTGATCGGAAAGAAAGTAAATTTAATAAGCCGGAACTAGGTCATTTCAAGAAAGCTAGTGTTGAACCCAAGCATTATTTAAAAGAATTGTGTGTGGATGAGCTTGATGATGTTTCTGTTGGTTTCGTTATTGACTCAAGCACTTTTTCGGTGGGAGATTTGGTCGATGTTACAGGTGTGTCAAAAGGAAAAGGGTTCGCTGGAGTTGTAAAACGTTGGGGATTTGCTGGTGGTCGGAAGAGCCACGGTGGTGAACAAGATCACCGTCGGCCGGGGTCCATAGGTCAGAGTGCTCAACCGTCTCGCGTCTTCAAAGGTCAGAAAATGCCTGGCCGTATGGGGAATAAGAAAGCGACAGTCCAAAATCTGCAGGTCATTAAAACCGATCCGGAACGCAACCTTTTGCTTGTAAAAGGAGCTGTACCTGGAAGCAGAAATGGCTTACTGGTTATTAGAAGAGCTGTTAAGGCTAAGGGTTAATGGGTTTATGCCAAAGTTAGATGTGTATGACAGATTAGGCAAGGTTGTTTATCAAAAGGAATTGAGCGAGGACTTTGTCAGCGCACCAGTCAATGAGTCAGTCGTTCATAAGTGCGTGGTTGCTTATTTAGCAAATCAGCGCCGGGGTACTGCGTCGACCAAAATACGTAGTGATGTCAAAGGGAGTGGTAGAAAGTTGTATCGCCAAAAAGGAACTGGTAGAGCGCGAGTTGGAGATGCTAAGTCACCTATTCGTGTTGGTGGTGGTGTGGCATTTGGGCCTAGACCCCGAAGTTTTCGGATGAATTTACCCAAAAAAGTTCGACGTTTAGGTATGAAGTCTATGTTGGCTGATGTCTTTCAGACTGGGTATTATCGATTAGTTCAAGATTTTAGTATGGAGGTTCCTAAGACACAGGAATTAGTTCAGTTTTTAGATTCACTTAACTTAGAAGGGAAGACGCTTATTGTTTTGGGTGATTACAATCCGAATATTTATCTTTCTGCCCGAAATATTCGCGGAGTGAACAGCTGTACTTGGGACTTGCTGAATACCTACGAAATACTTTGGCACGATAATATAGTTGTGATGGAAAGCGCTGCGGATAAACTGGAGAAGAAATACACTAATTAGCAGTTTGTAAAAAAAAGAGGGCATCTAAGGATTTTTATGAAAGCACCGTACCAGGTGATTAAAAAACCTTTAATAACTGAAAAAACGACAATCTTGCGTGAGGGTAACAAGTTCACTTTAGTCGTTGACCGGAATGCTACTAAGGCTGACATTCGTCAGGCAGCCGAGGATATTTTTGATATTAAAGGGAAGATTTTGAAGGTGAATACCATCCTTGTTCATGGTAAGACAAAAGGTCAATTAATGCGTGCTAATCGTGGCAGGCGACCGGATATTAAGAAAGCTATTCTTACTGTTGAGGCAGGAACGGACATTCGACTCTTTGAAAATATTTAACTTGGAGTAAATCCATATAGATATGATATAAGGTAGAGATAATTACGTGGCAACTAAAACATATAAACCTACAACTCCAAGTCGGCGTGCAATGACAGGCAATGACTTTGCCGAATTGACACGCTGGCACCCAGAAAAATCTCTGACTAAAGGAAGTAAGAAGAGAGCCGGCCGTAATTCTTTGGGGAGAATTACCGTTCGTAGGCGTGGTGGAGGACATAAGCGAAGGTACCGTATTATTGATTTTAAGCGAGATAAACACGGTATATTGGCTAAGGTTGCGTCGATTGAATATGATCCTAACCGATCTGCTCACATTGCGCTTCTACATTATACTGATGGTGAAAAGCGTTACATCATTGCTCCATTAGGGATTCAGGTAGGGGAAACATTGTGTTCCGGTTCTGAAGCTGAGATTAGGGCTGGAAATGCCTTACCACTTTCACGTATTCCACCTGGAACTTTCATTCACAATATTGAAATGACTCTTGGTAAAGGTGGTCAGCTTGTTCGAAGTGCTGGGGAATCCGCTCAACTTCTCGATCGTGAAGGAAAATATGTAAGGGTTAAATTACCTTCTGGTGAGGTGCGGTTGATATTAGGCGATTGCTGCGGTACTATAGGCCAAGTTGGAAATGCTGATCACGGGAATGTAACAATTGGTAAGGCTGGTAGATCTCGTTGGCTTGGTCGTCGTCCAAAAGTTCGGGGGGTTGCGATGAACCCGGTAGATCACCCGCATGGTGGTGGGGAAGGAAAAAGTTCTGGTGGCAGGCATCCCTGTACTCCTTGGGGAGTGCCGACTAAAGGATATAAGACTCGAAACCCCAAAAAGAAATCAAGTCGGTTAATTGCAGGCTGATCACTTTATTAATTTGTTGGAGAAGATTGTTGAAATTGAAAGGAAGCTATGTCTCGTTCGCTCAAGAAAGGGCCTTATGTTGATCCTAAGCTATTAAAGAAGATAGAGCGGATGGATCAATCTGGAAGCAAACGTGCGATTCGCACTTGGTCTCGTCGGTCAATGATTACCCCGGATTTTGTTGGTCATACGTTTGCAATCCATAATGGAAAGCAGTTTTTCCCTGTTTATATTACGGAAAATATGGTGGGGCATAAGCTGGGTGAGTTTTCACCAACTCGAACTTTTAGGTCTCATTCCAGTTCCTCATTGTAGTATCATAGGTTTTTATAAATTAAGGGGTTTGTGTTATGGAAGCAGTTGCCTCCCAGAAAAATGTGACGATTGCTCCTCGTAAAGCTAGATTGCTTGCTGATTTGATTCGTGGGGAGTATGTCGATGATGCCTTAGATCAATTGTCACTTACGCACAAAGCAGCGTCTCCGGTCATCATGAAATTGATTAATTCCGCGGTGGCAAACATATTGGATAGTAACTCAGACGTTGATGAAACAATGTTGTACGTTAAAATGATCTTTGTGGATGATGGGATAACACGCAAGTGGATTCGTCCTAGATCGAGGGGAATTGCCAACAGACACTTGCGGAGGAAATGTCATATTAAGGTTATCGTGGATGTATGGTCAGAGGAGGAATAGCAGCCTTTATGAATGTCCGTTGTTTCATATGTGGTTTGATATGGAATTGTTTTTTAATGCTAGTTAGTAGGAATGTACTTGAGTTTTAGGAGGTTTTTGTGGGCCAAAAGACCCATCCTCGCGGTTTACGTCTAGGTATTATTGAAGCTTGGAATTCGACTTGGTATGAAAAGAAGGATTACGCAAAGTGGCTTCATGAGGATTTAACATTGCAAAAATTTATTAAAGAAAGACTTTACCGTGCGGGGATTTCTCGAACTGAGATCAAAAGGAAAGAATCGGGGTCAGGCACATGCACTGTGAGAATTCATACTGCTCGTCCTGGGATTGTAATTGGACGTCGTGGAAGTGAGACCGAACAGTTGCAATCTGATTTAGAAGAGCTAATCGGAAGACCTGTTCGGATTGAGGTTGAGGAGATTAAAAGGCCTGAGCTTGATGCGCAGCTTGTTGCCGAGGCAGTGTCAATGCAGATTCTGCGCCGTGCTAATTTTAGGCAAGCAATGAAGAAAACTATTGAATCTTCAATGAAATCTGGTGCCCAAGGCTGTAAGATTGCGGTGAGTGGTCGTCTTGGTGGAGCCGAGATGGCTCGAAGTGAGTCTGCGATTCAAGGACGTGTGCCGCTACATACTTTGCGTGCAAACGTTGATTATGGGTTTGCTGAAGCTGCCACAACCTACGGGAAGATTGGGATTAAAACATGGATTTTTAAAGGAGAAATAATTGGAGATCCATTTGGTGAAGATGCTTCAGCAAGTCGCATCTCACAACTTCCTTCAACTGGTGAAAGTCGAAGGCGTAGATCACGTAGGACAAGGGCGTCGAATCCGGAGGATGGGAATTAATGTTAGGCTCGATTTATATGGTGCCTAGTGTTTGTTTTAGAAAGGATAAAATCTTATGCTGATGCCAAAACGCACGAAGTATCGTAAAATTCAAAAAGGCAAACGGCGTGGTAAGCCTATCAAAGGGTCAAAGATTGATTTTGGTGAGCATGCTTTGCAGGCCGTTGAATCTGGTTGGATGACGAGTCGACAAATCGAATCGGCACGTGTGGCGATGACGCGTTATGTCCGTCGTGGTGGAAAGGTCTGGATTAAGATTTTCCCACATAAGCCTATAACACAAAAAGCTGCAGAAACGCGTATGGGTAGTGGAAAGGGAACACCTGAGTACTGGGTTGCTGTTATTAAGCCAGGGCGAGTTTTATATGAGTTAAGTGGGATTCCATTTGATGAGGCTAAGGAGGCGATGCGTCTAGCTGCTCATAAGTTGCCTTTCAAAACCAAGTTTATCACTAGATCCTTAGAGGGAACAAGTTAATCAATGAACACAGCAGAATTGCGTGCTAAACCAACAGAAGAATTGGAAAATGATTTGCAGGATTTACAGGAGAGTCTATTCAGTTTAAAATTCCGGAATGTTCTCAGTCAGCTTGATGATACATCCCAGTTAAAGAAAGTGCGTAGAGATGTTGCTCGTACCAAGACAATTCTGCGTGAACGTAGCCTTGGAATTGAGAGATAAGGGAAATTAAATTGTCAGAAAGCAACGCTTTTAGAGGGAATAGGAAAGTCCGCACAGGTACGGTGACAAGCGACAAAATGGACAAAAGTATTACGGTGGCTGTAGAACGTACCTACCGACACCCTGTGTATAAAAAGGTCGTAAGGCGTACCAAAAGAGTTTTGGCTCATGATGAAGGTAATCAATGCCAGGTTGGTGATGTCGTGCGAATTATTGAAAGCAAGCCTTTAAGTCGTCGGAAAAGATGGCGCTTACAGCGTATTGTTTCAAAAGTCGAATGAGATACAATATTGAGATTGACATAGAGTTTGTGAGATGATTCAGACTTATACGATGTTGAATTCTGCAGATAATTCCGGAGCTAAGCGGATTATGTGCATAAAAGTTCTTGGTGGTAGTCGCAAGCGTTACGCGGGAATTGGGGATATTATAGTAGCCAGTGTGAAAGAAGCTGTCCCGAACAGTCAAGTGCCGAAAGGGAGTGTTGTTCGTGCTGTGGTTGTACGAACGGCAAAAGAATACCGCAGACCAGATGGGTCTTACATTAAGTTTGACGAAAATGCGGCGGTCGTACTCGATCCGCAAAACCAACCTCAGGGGACACGGGTTTTTGGTCCTGTTGCTCGCGAATTGCGCGATAAGGATTTTACTCGAATTGTGTCTTTAGCACCGGAAGCTATTTGAAAATTTTACGGTATTCCCTATTGGGATCGAGTTAGGAGGAGCTGATGGCTCAAAGAAAATCGCACGTTAAGGTAGGTGATCAGGTTTTAGTCTTAAGTGGGAAAGACAAAGGGAAGAAAGGTGAAGTCCTTCAGATTTTTCTTGAAAAAGAGCGCGCTATCGTGGAAGGTGTTAATTTTATAACAAAGCACATGCGACCGGACCCACAAACGCAACAAGGTGGTGCTGTTCAGATAGAAGGTACAGTGCACCTGTCTAATTTGAAGTTGGTGTGTCCCAGGACTGATAAGCCTATTCGGACTAAACGACGTGTTGTGGAAAAAGAAATTGATGGCAGGACGAGGCTTTTCCGAGAAAGGATATCAGTTGTAGATAATGAAAGTATTGAACGCACATAATTAAGGTATATTAAATGGATCCCGCAAGGTTACTGTATCAGCAGGAAGTTACGCCTGCGTTAATCAATCGTTTTGAGTATAAGAATGCGATGCAAGTCCCTCGGCTTGAAAAAATAAGTCTAAACATTGGAGTTGGTGAGGCTATTCAAACGCCGAAATTGCTGGAAGATGCAGTTGAGGAACTGAGTTTAATCGCTGGTCAGCGTGCAGTCATCACCCAGGCTAAAAGGTCAGTGTCTAATTTCAAGCTTAGACAAGG
>Ga0207984_1000169_pt1 | contig 40841 bp, 35 predicted proteins | sample ETNtaG_30_FD_185760 | JGI IMG/M metagenome (GOLD analysis project Ga0207984, IMG submission 185760) | Marine microbial and viral communities from oxygen minimum zone, Eastern Pacific Ocean - ETNP201306PF43B (SPAdes) (version 2) | ecosystem: Environmental > Aquatic > Marine > Oceanic ...
TATCATAATATTAAAGTTTGCTGAGCCACTTGCAAAAGGAGCCGTAAAATCCTTTTTTTTATAAAAAGTAAAAGGATAATTCTGATAGTCATTATTTCCTAATTCCGTTTGCCAAACAAATTTTGCATTTTCACTCATCAACATTCCAACTTCCTTAATTTGATCTTTCATTTGAACTAATTTATCAAACAAAACTTTGGCATAAATAGCACCACTAGCACCACTTACGGCCACCACTATTTTGTGTTTTTTGCTCATCTTATTTTGTAATGTATTGTAAAACTAAGGACGGTATTATATTGTCCTTTATTCAACCCATCTGTAAGGTTAAAAGTATGGGGGCGAATAGGAATAATAGAATTGCTAATTCTTGTATTTAGGATTATGTTATCCGTTATATGATAATTAATTCCAGCAAAAATACCAAAGTCATATTTTGTAAAAGCAGGATCTATTTCTTTAATCTCCGAAAGGTAATCATTCATTTCTGCATTTATTAAAAAAGCGGGCAAGATTCCAACTTCAATTCCTAAATTTTCTTTTTGTTGAAGATTAACACTCAGTGGAACCTCAATATAAGAGAGAGTAATTTCATCAGGTGTATCATCTTCATGAAGCTTAGGATTTCTACTTCCCTTTTCTATATAAGTTATTTCAAATTGAGAACTAATATTTTCTTTAATTTTCAGGTTGGTGTAAGCACCAGCAAGCAATCCAATTTTGTTAAATCCGCCCAACAAATCGCCAGCTACTTGACTTGTGCTTGCTCCCACAATAATTCCACCACCAAAACTTTGAGCATTAGTATTATAAGTTAGAATTCCACAAAAAAAAAGTAAGGTAAGAATTTTATGTAAATTCATCTTATCTGATGCTAATCCCTAAGCCAACTGTTGCCACAGGATATTCTGAGAAAGTATAATTGGCTTGAATAGCTAAAACTGCTAACTGAAAACGAAACCCAACATTTGCCCTTAGATTATTGTTGCTTTCAAATTCAAATTCAGTTAATTCGTTCACATCAAAATTCAGCCCTGCAATATTATATTCTCCATCTACATTGAATGTTGTTTTTGTAGAATTGTATCCCAAGCCGGCATAAGCCGTTAACATTGCAATTTTTTTGGAAAGCAAAATATTAAATGTTGTTGCTCTAATATCTAAAGCTGCTTCTGCATTTTTTCCAACTCCATTTACATCATATTCAAGCATGACTTGAGAATTTAATTTAGTATAGCCAGCCTGAAAAGAAACGTCTATTGGTATTTTATCTACAATTGGAAGCCATTGTAAAATATCATGTTTGACGCCAATCCCAAACAAGTCAGTACTAACGCCTTTCATTTCAATCTCTGGCATGAAGCGAACATCTATTTCTGTATTTTTTATCAGTCCAATTCCAGCTTGCAACATAGGGATAGGTAGCAGAGGAATATTCAATCCTTTAGGCATATCAAACTTAGTACCATTATAAGTTGCTTTTCCAGCAGTTGTATTTCCTAAAATTGTAGGAGTATTTTCACTTCCTTCTACTCCATTAAAAGTACCATTATTAGATCCCGTAATGTTAAATGTTTTTGCATCTGTAGGAACAAGTACAAGGTTGGCTGTAATAGTAATATCAAAACCACCTAAGTGATGGGGTTTTGCAGTATTGTACCATCCATTGTTTAGGGCAGCTCCCAAACTATTTCCTAAAGGGGAAACATAAGCCTCAATAAGTGATTTTCCATCAGCTATTTCATCACTAGTTTGAGCCATTGAATAAAAACCAAAACAGCTAATTGCAAAAAGTGTAAGTAATTTTTTTCTCATAATAAATATTTTTATGGAGTTATTAAATGTGCTTCTTCCACTTGCTCAATTTCAAAAGTAGTATTGTCATAAATAAAAGCAACAACATACATATTATTTTTATTCCATCCGCCTGCATTCCCATTTCCAAGTTCGAGTGTATTTAAAGAATAATCAATATTATATTGCTCCAAATTATCTAAATTGATAATATAAGATTTATCTATTTCTTCATCCGGATTATAGATACTGCTAGCTTGCAAAGCTTCTCCCCAAGCTGAATTTATAGAGGTTCGAAACACATGTTTATGTATATAAAATTCTACATCTACATTTGGGAAGGCTTCCACGTCTTTTTGCCAATTAATAATGCTGTCTTCCGTAAGGCATAAAACTAAATTAAAATCGCCTTGAATATCATTTAATACTTTAATATTTACATCCACACTGCCAGCATTTCCGTTTATATAGGAGGAAATAGTAATTCCAAAATCAGGCTCATCAGAAGCAACAGATTGAACAATAGAATTCCAATTCGTTACTTCTGCTCCATGTGTTGAATTTGGAACCCCTATGCGATTTATCATTCCTTTTGGCAAACCTAAATTTGTAATCTGAAATAAATTATCCCAACTTTTGCCAGTTTCGGTTCTGAAATCATATTGGTATTTTGGCGCCTGACTTATGTGAAATGGCCTTGCGTAAGTTTTGCCAACATGAATTGTAATTGGCACAATCTTTTCCCCATAAATATCAATAAGTGCATCCAATTCTCTGGCTGCATTTGGGCAATTAGAACAAGTGTGCCCAGAATAATCTTCCACCAATATCTTTTTTATAAAAGTAGTTGGGCTTGAGGTATCAACAGGCGTTCCTCCATTAGTTGCAAAAGGTTCTTCCACAATATCACAAGCGCCAAAAAATGCAACAATCAATAGTAGGTTTAATAAATTTTTCATTTTCAATTTTTTAGAAACTACTAGAAATACTTAGGGTTAGTCCATTGGAAGAAGGAACGGTTTTGCAAACTCCTCCTACACAAAAAATACCTTCTCTTTTCTTTCCATAACCAATGGTGAATCGGTTGGCTCCTTTTATGTAGCCAACATCTGCATTAAAATAATGTAATTGTTTATCAGGGTTTTTATTCCCCCAATTGTACAAATCCTGAATGGCAAAAAACCAATGTGGAGAAATGGTATATTCTGCCAAGCCCATACTCCAATCGCCATCATCTTGTTCGGTTTTTAGCTCTTGCAATTCTACCCTAATGGAGTGTCCTTTTTTTATTTTATAGGTAAGATCCAAAACGGCAATATCGGATTCAATTATTCCATAGCCTGTTTGCTGCTGCACCACATCTTTATTATAGGATTGTTTAGCCAATACTACCACTATCTTTACTTTTCTGTTTATTTTTCTTGTAATCTCCACATTAAAATCTTGGTAATACAACGCTTCCCCTTTCAAACTAACTAGCATTGGCTCATGATTTATATCATCACTCAAATAAGAAGGGCCGCCATTTAAAGCATTAATTCTAGAAAAGTTAACATCGAGTTTAGTACCGTATTTTCCGCCTATCCAATTTCCTTTTTCTAATTTATAAAATAAATCAATTTGAAAGCCTGCCTCCCCATTTGGCTGTGTGGCATAAGGGTACAAAGACACTAAAGTATAAGCATGTTGTTTGGAAATAGAGGGAATATAATTTAACAACAAATCTTTTCCAACTGCATCACGATCAGCTCTAAAAACCATATTATCCACTCTATGCGCCTCTAATGAAATACCAATTCCTTTTTGAGAATAAGTAAGATTTGAGGTGATAGCACTCCCATTTGCATAATTGTTTTCGGTCAAACTTCCGATTGGATCATTTATTTTACAAGCATATTCACTATACCAATTGAGTCCGCCACTGATAATATTCATTCTCCCTGCAAAAGCAGATACATTTTCAGGAATATTAAAATTAGGGTTGGTAGCATTTTGAAATCGGCTAACTACCGATCCTCCTAAAATTGCTTTTGTTTTTGTAGTTAATTTCAAAATATCATTGATATTTACCTCTCCATCCGCCCCTCTAACTATTCCTTTACTGTACTCAAAAAACTTCCTTTCCCTACCTATAAAAGTTTTGAGATATACTCCTGAAATTGGGCTATAGCGCAATCTTATTCCATCCATGGCATTATCAATTCCTAATGTTTTTTCCTCATAACTTCTAAGGATTAAACCACTTCCGAATTGCTCATAAAAACTACCAGCAGTAATTTCCAAGCCATCGTTATTGTATTGCGCAAATCGGTAAGGGATTCCATTTCCATTATATCTTGGGTCAAAATCTTTTAGGGCATTTAAGTAGCTTTCATAGCGAACACCCACTGTAAATTTACCTTTTGTATAAAGCAGATTAAAGTAAGCATTGTTCAGTATCACCTCATCAGCAGCAAGTGCCCCAATACTTTCATCTTCATTGTAAGTTTGTAGGCTGAGATCAAAATCACCATGAATTTCTCCACTATTGTTTTGAGCTAAGCCAAAAAAAGGCAATACAAAAAGAAAAGCAATTATTTTTCTCATAGTCTTATTTTACTAACTCTACAATTTTATTATACAACTCATCTTCATCTCCTTCTACATATCCTCTATGTTGCCACACTATTTCTTTTTTACCATTTAGCAAAAAAGTATGAGGAACGGTAGATACGCCAAGCAAACGACAAAGGTCTTTGTTCGGATCTAAGTAAACTTCATATTCCCAGTCAGATGAGTTAATATAAGGTGCTACTTTTGACATTGACCTTGTATCATCAATTGAAATTGCTACTAATTTTACACCAGTTCCCTCTTGCCAATCTTCATATACTTCCGAAATATTATTTAATTCCTTTTTGCACGGTTTGCACCAAGTTGCCCAAAAGGAAATTACTATTGGACTCCCGTCATTATTAAGTTCTGAGATATTGAAAGCATCTCCTTTTAGGGTCTTTACCTCTATATTAGGGAGTTCCCTCGCATTTTGCGAAAAGCTAAAAGTGGTAGTAAGCAATACCACTAAAAAAGTTAAAATTTGTTTTCTCATTTTTTATTTTTAAATGGGTTGCTAAATTAATTATTTATCTCATCTAAATGAATTTTCAACCAATAAAAAAACCAGCATATGCTGGCTTTTTTATTGTATTAACCAATTAATTATTATCTAACAATTGTAATCTTTTTAGTGATTATCTTATTCTTTACGATTAAGTTTACAAAATACATTCCTTCCATAATTTCAGAAGTAGAAATAGGCATAATGTGTTTGCCAGAGGGAAGAGATCCGATTTCGTTAGTATAAACAACTTCTCCTAAAATGTTTGTTATCGTAATTTTTGTTTTGCTTTTTTCAGTAGTAGTGAAAGATAGTGTTGCAATATCATTTACTGGATTTGGAAATATAATAAAATCTCTTTCTGATACATTCTCATTTATATCTGTTGAAACACATGCTGTCATACATTGTGTATATGAATTATATTGTCCATTTCCTGTACCTGGATCTTGACAGTTTCCTGGGCTTATGCAATCCCAAGATATGGGGCTTGATATTTCAGTTCTAAATTGAGTTTTTTCCTCATCAGAAAATTGACCGCCAGAAGCTAAGGTATAACCGTTTCCATCAGTGACCAAATAACTCCCTTGTCCATAACTACAACAAATACCATCACCGTAGGAATCATAAATAGTAAATGTATAGCACTCATCTTGTGAAAGAGTTGTTGTAACAGGAGTTTGAGGCGAAACAGATCCATCTGCATATGGACCGCCTGACGCAATTCCAGCTCCAGAACTTGATTTAATATCCCAAGTAGTTTCTGAACCATATTGATCAGTTGTAATTCCAACAGTTACATCTACATGTGCAGTTTGGTAAGCTAATGTAGCGGTAAAATTAATATCATTGTTTGACATATCATCATCAGATCCTCCATTTGGATTCGTAGTTTTAATATCAATACTTGATGTGCCAGTAATTCCAGTGATAGTTGGAAGTGTAATAGTAGCAAGTTGATAAGTAGCAAGGTTACCTGTCCATGGTGTTACAGAGTTTTGTACTCCATTTACTAATACCTCAACATCAAAAGAAGTAAGGTTTGTCAAACCGTAATTTTGAACTTTAATTTCAGGAGTTAAATCACCTAAACAAGTTTCAGATTCTCCTTCATAAGTCATTGCTTTTACATCATTTATATTTGTTGTCGGAGGAGGGCATGAACTTACAAAACTATAAGGATTTGAACTTTGACCAGATTCTATAAGCACCCTGTCAGGACAAATTCTATAAATTGTTGGCCAATAACCGATTGAATAAGCTGAAGAGACAGCATCATTGTTTACTATTCCATCAGTACAAAATATAGGATAAGGAGTGCCTGCAACCCAATTTCCCATTGTACTACTTCCTGTTCCATTTAGTTCAGCGACCGTCCCTTGATCCCCTTCAATAAAAAATACCATCACATCATTAGTAGTTGTCGGGCTAACATTAGGATAGCCAGAAGGTCCATGATCAATATATAAATTTTCTAAAGCTCCAGAAATATGATAATTCCAACAAGGGCCACACCAAATTGCAGAAAAGTCAATAAATACAGTATAGCCACTATCTAAATAGCTGTACATATTGTGTGTAGTTCCGTTTAGGTCAGTTAGCGTCCAATCGGGAGCTAAACTGCCATCCGGTAATTGTGCAAATGAGCTGCTTATAGATAGGCATGCGACTAGAGCTATTAATAAAATTCGTTTCATGAGAAATTCTTTTAGGGTTAAGTGCACAAATATAGCATGAAATATTGAGTTTCTTCTATTAATTAGGGCTTTTTTAAAAGCTTTCTTAGATGTTCAAAATTCATTCGTTTTTAGTAATAATTTGTATATTTGCTAAAAAATAAATTATGAAGAGAATTTCATTCTTTTTACTTGCAGTTACAGTTTCAATTTTAACTTTTTCGCAAAGTTTGGTAGTTACGGGCGATACACTTATTGTAGGGAATCCTAATTTGCAGTTAACCTCTCATTTAATAGTCACTAATACAGCTAATAAATCTTTAGATGTTAGGTGCAGAATGACTCCAATTATTAATGTTCCTACGACTGAGTTTTCTTTTTGTTGGGCAGAGCAATGCTATGCTGTTGGTACCACACTTTCTTTAAAAACAACAATTGCCTCTGGACAAACCGTTGTCTATCCTGATCTTGAGGCTCATAGTGGTTATTATGATGCATACGGATTGTCAAGCATGGGAAAAGTTGAATATTGTTTTTTTGATGATTCAGATTCAACGGACATAACTTGTTTTATTGTAACCTTTAATGCAATAACTACCGCAATTGAGGATAAGTATTTATCAGAAAAAATATCTAATTTTTATCCAAATCCATCAAAGGATTATACCAACATTTTTTATACTGCTAAGGAAAAATGTACAATAGCAATAGTAGATATTTTAGGCAATCAGCTCAAAACTATTACGTTAAATCAAGTGGGGAATCAAAAAATATTTATTGGCGATTTGCCAAATGGTATGTATTTTGGCAGATTTACAACTGATGGTAATTTGGTGGAAATTAAAAAATTAATCATCAAAAGATAAGATTCTACTTAAAATAGTTATGAAAACCCTATGCTGAAAAGTATAGGGTTTTGTTTTATAACAAAATCATTCATTTTATTAGATTTGTTTTTTTAAAACTAGCAAATAAATGATAACACACATTAAAGGAAAACTGATAGAAAAAACGCCAACCTATGTGGTGATTGATTGTAATGGTATTGGCTATAAACTACACATTTCCTTACAAACATTCTCTAGCATAAAAGAGGAGAATTGCATGTTATTTACCCACCTTTCAGTAAAGGAAGATTCACACACCCTTTATGGTTTTTCTGATGAAAATGAAAGAGAACTTTTTAGAGGTCTTATTTCCGTTTCAGGAGTTGGACCGAGCACAGCACAAGTGGTCCTTTCCACTTTTTCACCAAATGAAACAAGACAATACATTATTACAGCAGATGTTGCCGCCCTGCAATCTGTGAAAGGAATTGGTGCCAAAACAGCACAGAGAATAATAATCGATTTAAAAGACAAGTTAGGCAAGGGAATTACTACTACTGATATTCCTCTTTATCAGGACAATGATTTAAGAATGCAAGCGTTATCTGCATTAGTTGCATTGGGCTTTAGCAAAAAAGTTGCCGAGCAAAAAGTAGATAAGACTCTGAGAAACAGCTCTGAAGACTTATCTGTAGAAGCTTTGGTGAAATCTGCTTTAAGCGGAATGTAATTCAATATTTACTAGAGTTGAGCAGAAAAAAAATATATATACTATTAGCAGTATTTGTGCTATTTTCTATGCAGTCATTTTCTCAAAATGACAGTTCATTGGCATATCCATTTAATGGAAATGAAAGTGGAGGCTTATATATGAACAATCCTAGTATTTTTAACACTTTTGTTGAATATGATCCTGCCACAAATCAGTATTATCAGTGGCAAAGAATAGGGGATAGAAATGTAGAACTTCCTAGAGTGATGAGTTTTCAAGAATACCAGCAGTATCAGCTTGAAAAATTAAATACTACTTATTGGGATATACGTACAGGTGAGCGAAAGGTAAAACAAACTTCTGCTTTTGGATTGCCAAAACTCTACATTGGCGGACAAGCTTTTGATCGGCTTTTTGGTGGCAACACTGTAGATATTCGCCCTCAGGGGTCTGCAGAACTTATTTTCTCTTTAAGAATAAATCGTTTGGATAACCCCTCCTTGCCAGAAGAGCAAAGGCGAACTACATCTTTTGATTTTGTAGAGAAAATACAAATGAATGTAATTGGTAAAATTGGGGAAAAACTAAAGCTCACCACCAATTATAATACTGAAAGTACTTTTGATTTTGAAAACCAAATGAAGTTGGAATATACAGGAAGTGAGGATGAAATTATTAAAAAATTAGAAGTAGGAAATGTGAGCCTGCCCCTAAATGGCACACTAATTACAGGGAGTACATCACTTTTTGGGATGAAGGCGCAATTACAATTTGGAAGAACAACCATTACAAGTATTTTGTCCCAACAAAAAAGTAAAACTTCAGAAGTAGAAGTAAGCGGTGGAGCGCAAACTACAGAGTTTGATATTTATGCCGACCAATATGAATCGAATAAGCACTATTTTTTGACGCACTATTTCAAAGAGAAATATGATGCAGCACTTTCCAATTTACCATTTGTAAATTCTGGCATCAATATCACCAAAATAGAGGTTTGGATTACCAACAAAACTGGCACGACTACTAATACAAGAAATATTGTTGCTTTTCTGGATTTAGGGGAAACCGAAATTTATAATAATTCCCCAAATTTTGCTTCTGGTTTAAAACCAAATGCACTACACCCTGATAATGACTCAGCAAATTATTTATATGAAAATCTAATCAACAACTTTAGTTCAGCTAGAGACATTAATCAAGTAAATAATACTTTTGGCCCACTTTCCTTTATTTTTAAAGCGGCCAAAGATTATGAAAAATTAGAAAGGGCAAGATTGCTAACCACATCAGAATATACCTTGAATTCTCAACTTGGATACATCTCTTTAAATCAGGCGCTAAATAATGATGAAGTACTTGCAGTTGCTTTTCAGTATACCATTGGTAACAATATTTTTCAAGTGGGCGAACTTAGCACTACGGGCCCCACTGCCCCGGATGCACTTTTTGTAAAACTACTGAAAGGCACTAACTTCTCTCCACAATTACCTAATTGGGATTTGATGATGAAAAACATCTATGCTATTGGGGCTTATCAGATGAGTCAAAACGATTTTGTTTTGGATGTGGTTTATGAAAACACAGAAGAATCTGGAGGACTTACCAATTATATTCCAGAAGGTATTTTAGATGGAATTCCCCTTATAAAAGTTTTGAATTTAGATAATTTAAATGCACAACAAGACAAGCAATCGGATGGTGTTTTTGATTTTATAGAAGGCATAACTGCCAAGTCCTCAAATGGAAGAATTATTTTTCCTGTGCGAGAACCTTTTGGAAGTTACTTAAGAGGGAAATTTTCTGATCAAACGCTAGCCGATAAATATGTGTATCAAGCCCTTTATGATTCCACTATAACCATTGCCCAACAATATCCCGAATTAAATAAATTCCGATTGAAAGGTAGTTATCAAGCATCATCTGGGGCAGAGATTTCCCTTAATGCCATGAATGTACCGGAGGGTTCGGTAACGGTAACAGCTGGCTCACAAAAATTAACAGAAAATCAAGATTATACGGTGGACTATATGTTGGGTAGAGTTACCATTATCAATCAGGGGATTTTAAATTCAGGAGTGCCCATAAAAATTTCATTAGAAAATAATGCGCTCTATGGCATCCAGAATAAAACATTGATAGGTACGCATATCGATTATGAAATAAACAAGGACTTCATTATTGGGGCGACAGTACTAAACCTTACCGAACGCCCATATACGGCAAAAATAAATACTGGGGATGAGCCAATTTCCAATACCATTTGGGGATTGGACGGAACCTATCAAACAGCTTCTCCGTTTATCACTAAGATGGTGGACAAACTGCCCTTTTTGGAAACAAAAGCAAAATCAACCCTTATCGCAACAGCCGAATTTGCTCATTTAATTCCTGGTCATCACAAGTCTTTGGGCAATTCTGGGATATCTTATATTGATGATTTTGAAGCCAGCAAAACAGGAATTGACATGAAAAATATGGGTGCTTGGTTTTTATCAAGTATCCCACAGGGGCAAGAGAATATTTTTCCAAATGCCGGAGAAAATGACAATTTAATAAGTGGTTTTGATAGGGCAAAGCTAGCATGGTACACTATTGATCCTTTATTTTATCGAAACACTTCTATTACTCCGCCGGGGGTAAATAAAACAATTAGTCTGCCAAATGGAAATACTATCCCTCAGCAATCTTATCATTATTCCAGAGAGGTTTCAGAAAAGGAAGTTTTCCCCAATAAAGATCCGGATTTGGGAAGTCAGATTACCAATCTTGCACTTTTGGATGTGGCTTATTATCCAAATAAAAGAGGTCCTTATAATTATAATGTAATTGATTTGAATGCAGATGGAACTTTTAATAATCCTTCTGACAAGTGGGCAGGATTAATGCGAAAAGTGGAAACCAATGATTTTGAAGCCGCCAATATTGAATTTATAGAATTTTGGATGATGGACCCTTTCAATAATGAAGATGGAGACCAAAATCATAGTGGTGGCGATTTGTATTTTCAATTAGGGAATGTATCAGAAGATATTTTAAAAGATGGCTACAAAAGTTTTGAAAATGGATTACCAGCTTCCTCCACAGTTGAAAATGTAGATACAACTTCTTGGGGAAGGGTGCCAACTACTTATTCCATTGTTAATGCTTTTGATAATGACCCTAATTCCAGGGCGTATCAGGATGTTGGCTTGGATGGATTACGAACAACTGATGAAAAACTTTTCTTTGATGATTACATTCAGAATATTGCAAATAACTCCAATTTAGGAATAGCTTCCCAAGCCTATCAAAATGCACAGAAAGATCCTTCTGGCGACAATTTTCATTATTACAGAGGAAGTGATTTTGACAATAATCAAACCAAAATTTTAGACAGATATCTGAACTTTAATAATATGGATGGGAATTCAGTTACTACCGATCAATCTCCTGAATCCTATTCCACTTCTTCTACCACAATCCCCAATACGGAGGACATTAATAAGGACAACACACTAAGTGAATCGGAAAGTTATTTTCAGTATAAAGTATCACTTTTCCCTAATATGGACGTGGGGGATAGTTACATTTCTGATGTTTTTACCGCAAATGTAAAAACAGAAAATGGTGCAACACGCTCAGTAAAATGGTATCAGTTTAGAGTGCCGATTTACAAACCAGACAAAGTAGTTGGGGGGATACAAGATTTTAAATCTATTCGATTTATGCGTATGGTTTTTGCTGATTTTAGCCAGCCAATTGTTTGTCGTTTTGCTACCTTAGATTTAGTAAGAGGCGAGTGGAGGAGGTATAATTTTGATTTATCCTCTCCAGGAGAATACCTTCCAATTGATGATGAGGACAACACCCTTTTTGATGTAACTGCCGTAAATGTGGAGGAAAACGGAAAAAGAAGTCCTGTCAATTATGTGGTTCCACCAGGAATTGAGCAGGAAATTGATAATACTACTACTACTCTTAGAAGACAAAACGAGCAATCCTTGGTATTGAAAGTTTGCGACTTGAAAGATGGGGATTCAAGGGCTGCTTATAAAACGACTGATTTGGATGTGCGCTCCTACAAACGCATTAAAATGTTTGTGCATGCGGAAGGGAAGAATGACGATTTGAAAGATGGCGATTTTTCTTGCTTCATTCGTTTAGGAACTGATTTTGTTTCCAACTATTACGAATATGAAGTGAGCTTAAAAGCAACTCCACATGGGACAAGTAGTGCCAGTGCCATTTGGCCATCTTCCAACCAAATTGACATTGCTTTTGAAGAATTTCAAAAAGCAAAGCAAATAAGAAATGATGCTATCAGAAACGGTACGCACTCCAATGTTTCCAACCCTTATATCAAATATTTATCAAGTGGAAAGAAAATACAAATTGTTGGAAATCCGAATTTGGCGCGTGTAAAAACCATAATGATAGGAATTAGAAATCCTAAAAAACTAAACATTCAATCTGCTGATGATGGCCTTTCTAAATGTGGAGAAATTTGGGTGAACGAATTACGATTGACTGACTTTGATGAGTATGGCGGATGGGCAGCTAATTCCCGCCTAACCACTCGCCTTGCCGATTTTGGAACTGTAACTTTTGCAGGAAGCATGAGCACCATTGGATTTGGAAGTATCGAGAAAAAACTTAACGAACGACAAAGGGTAAACGCCTTTCAGTATGACATTTCATCCACCTTTGAATTAGGCAAATTTTTCTCGGAAGACTATGGAGTGAAAATTCCAATGTATATTGGTGTTTCGGAGGCAATACAAAACCCTCAATATAATCCTCTTGATCCAGATATACTATTTAAAACTACATTAGAAACACTCGACAGTAAAGCAGAAAAAGATTCCTTAAAACACATTGCACAGGACTATGTAAAACGCAATAGTATCAATTTTACAAATGTCAGAAAGATGCCCTCTTTTAATAAAAATAAAGGCAAAAATGAGAAATCAAAAAAACCAAAAGTATATGATATAGAAAATGTATCGCTTTCCTATTCTTTTAATGAAACTTTCATTAGAAATATCAATACAGAATACAACAGAACGAAACTCTACCGTGGGGCACTTACTTATAATTTCCACACTACACCAAAAAACATTAAACCTTTTGCAAAAGTGAATTTTGGGAAATCGAAATACTATCGGCTTATAAAAGATTTTAATTTCAATACTATGCCAAAATCTTTCTCCTTCCGAACAGATTTAGACAGGCAGTATAATGAAACAAAACTCAGAAATATCAATAATTCAAATATGCTTATTTTCCCTACTTACAATAAGTATTTTAATTGGAACAGGATGTATGAGGTAAAATACGATTTGACCAGAACACTAAAAATCGACTTTGCAGTAAATAACAAAGCCACTATTGATGAGCCAGCCGGGAGTCTTTCAAAATCTGAACCAAACTATAAAGAAAAGAGAGATACTGTTTGGCAGAATTTCTGGGATTTTGGAAGGGTAACCATGTATCATCAAACACTAAACATTAACTATCAAGTGCCAATAAATAAAATTCCATTCTTGGATTTTATGTCGCTCAATACCCGCTATAGTGCCAATTACGATTGGACAGGAGCTCCTAAATCTTTGCAGTATTTAGGCAACAATATTCAAAACTCAAATACAAGGCAATACAATGGACAAATCAACATGAACACCCTTTACAATAAGGTGCCCTATTTTAGGAAAGTAAACCAGTCAGGGATGCGCGGGGGACGAAACCAAAGGGGAAGAAACACCCAACAAGCCGAACAAGAAGAGGATGAAAAGGAAAATAGATATGAATTTTTTAAGTATTTGACTCGCTTTATGCTTTCTGTGAAAAATATCTCTTTAAATTATTCTGAAAACAGGGGTACATTTCTACCAGGATTTATGCCAAAACCTCATTTCTTAGGCCAGCAATGGAGTATGATGGCACCAGGACTTCCTTTTATTTTTGGCAGCCAAAATGACATTAGATATAGGGCAGCATCAGAAGGGTGGCTTACGACTAATACTGCTTTAAATACGCTTTATAAAACAAACCGTTCGAGCAATCTTACACTAAGAAGTACCATAGAACCCTTCAAACGATTCCGAATTGAACTTACTGCCAACAAAACAAAATCCTTAAATAGTCAGGAATATTGGCGAGCCGATAGTCATGGGAGTTTCCAATCTTTCAGTCCTATTGAAACAGGTGGTTTTAGCGTATCGATTATTTCATGGAGCACGGCCTTTTTAAAAGATGATGAGCAATATTCTTCTAAAACTTTTGCTAAGTTTAGAAATTACAGAAACGATATTGCCAGACGATTAGCGGCTGAAAACCCTGATTTTATTGGAGGAATTGATCCTTTAACAGGATTCCCAATTGAGTACGCAATAAATGGTACGGACACCATTTATACAGGCGGTTATGGCCCTACTTCACAAGATGTAATGATTCCAGCATTTATTGCAGCTTATACAGGAAGGGATGCGATTGGTGTGTCCTTGAAAAAATTCCCAAAAATACCACTACCAAATTGGCGAATTACTTATGACGGGCTTACCAAAATAAAATTCATCAAAAGGTATTTTGAAACATTCACACTAGGGCATGCTTACAGAAGTTCTTATAGTGTTAGTTCTTTCTCTTCTAATCTAGACTATAAGGATGCTGCTGGGGACATACAAATGAACCTAAACAATATGAGTTATCACACCAAATATGATATCGCACAAGTTTCCATCAATGAGCAATTTAGTCCACTTTTTAAAATAGACATGACCTGGAAAAATTCTTTGCTCGCTCGTTTTGAAATCAAAAAAAGCAGGATGCTTTCCTTATCACTTAGCAATAATCAGCTTTCTGAAATAGCATCTAACGAATATGTAATTGGCACCGGCTATAGAATTAAAGATGTATATTTTAATTTTAGATCTTCCGGAAGAAGCAAAAAAATAAATAGCGATTTGGATTTAAAAATCGATTTAAATATCAGAAATAACAGAACGGTCATCAGAAAAGTAATTGAAGATGTAGAGCAAATTATCGCAGGACAGCAAATCATTACTATCAAATTTTCTGCCGATTATGTAATTAATCAACGTTTAAATGTAAAAGCATTTTATGATAAAGTAATTACAAATCCTTTTCTTTCTACCACTTTCCCTGGCGCAATTACTAATGCCGGATTTAGTATAAGATTTACTTTGGCTGGCTAATTTTGTTAGCAACTGAAAAAGTGTATTTTTGAAAAATTTTTAAAAGATGAATTTTCCAGAAAATTTGAAATATAGTAAAAACCATGAATGGGTGAGAATAGAGGGTGAAAATGCTTATGTTGGCATAACAGCTTTTGCCCAGGCCGAATTGGGCGATATAGTATATGTAGATGTAGATACAGAGGGCGAGCAATTAGATAAAGATGAGGTGTTTGGAACCATTGAAGCAGTTAAAACAGTATCGGATTTATTCATGCCAGTTGGTGGAGAAGTGTTGGAGTTTAACACTAAATTGGAGGACGAGCCAGACTTGATAAATACAGACTCCTATGGGGATGGTTGGATGGTAAAAATTTCCATTGCTGATGCAAGTGAATTAGGCCATTTAATGGATAACGTTTCTTATCAAGAAATGGTAAATTAGTAAAATATAGAAAATAAATTTTCGTTAATATTTAAGAAATATAAAAAGTCATGAAAGCTAAAAAAAATCCGAAAATAAGTATTGAACGCAAAAGAGGACTATTCTTTCAGATAGGATTAGTAATTACACTAATGGTAGTTTTAGTTGCTTTTGAATGGAAAAGCTATGAAAAAACTGATTATAGTTTGGGACAATTGCAAATGGACGATTTAGAGGACGAAATGATTCCTATTACACGTCAAGAAGAAAAGCCCCCTCCACCCCCTCCGCCACCACCAGAGATTATTGAGATTGTAGAAGATGAGGTTGAAATTGAAAATGAATTAGAAGTAGAAGATACCGATACTGATGAGAATGAGTTTATAGAACAAGAAGAAGAGGAAGATTCTGATGAGGTGTTTATGGTGGTTGAGCAAATGCCAGTTTTTCCAGGTGGCGATTTAGGATTGATGAAATTTATTCAGAAAACTACAAAATATCCACCAATAGCAAAAGAGAATGATATTACTGGAAAAGTGTTTGTAAGCTATGTGGTGAACAAAAAAGGAAAAGTAACTAGCGTAAAAGTAGTAAGAAGTGTGGATAGGTATTTGGATGCAGAGGCGGTAAGAGTTGTAAAACTTTTACCCTATACAACTGCTGGTAAACAAAGGGGAAAACCAGTGAATGTGCAATACACTATTCCGATTAATTTTACACTTAATTAAACAAAATCAAAGCCGTTTTTACGGCTTTTTTTTATTTCCCCAAAGACCCTTTAATTTCTCACTAAATAAATGTATTTTTGCCGCCCTAAAAATAAAAGAAAATGACAACAGAAAATTTATTCTTCCATGAGCATAGAGTTCCTAGGGAAGAAAAAGAAAAAAGAAACCAACACAAATCAAGAGCGATTTGGTTTACAGGGCTTTCTGGCTCTGGAAAATCGACAGTAGCAAATGCAACTGAAAAAGTTTTGCATGATATGGAATTACAAACCTATATTTTGGATGGTGATAATGTAAGAATGGGCCTGAATAAAGACTTAGGATTTTCCCATAAAGACAGAACGGAAAACATTAGAAGAATTGCAGAAGTAGCTAATTTATTTGCTGATTCTGGTTCAATAGTATTAACTGCTTTTATCTCGCCTTACAGAGAAGATAGAGATAGTGCAAGAGAGATAATTGGTAATGAAGATTTCATAGAAGTATTTGTAAGTGCTGATTTATCAGTTTGTGAAGAAAGAGATCCAAAAGGACTTTACAAAAAAGCAAGAGCAGGAGAAATCAAGGGGTTCACCGGAATTGACGCTCCTTATGAAGAGCCAATAAACCCTGAATTAGTAGTGGAAACAGATAAGTATAATATTAAGGAGTGTGCTCAAATTGTAATTGAATATTTAGTCAAAGAAGGAATTATTAGTAAGACATTAGTATAATTTTAAATAAAAACAAGAAATGGCAGTAGCAAAATGGGATGTAAAAAATCATGGTGGCAATCCTACCACTAACGACAGTAAAAAATATGCAATTTTTGTAGGAAGATTTCAACCGTATCATCAAGGACATATTTCTTTAATCATGCAAAAAATCAATGCAGGAATTCCAGCATTAATTATGGTCAGAGATATTGATCCTGATGCAAAAAATCCTTTCAGCACTGAACAAACGGTTGAAATGATTGAAAAATATCATGCAGCAAAAGGGCATGATGTTGAGGTGATTATTATTCCTGATATAGAGAGTGTGAATTTTGGTAGAGGTGTTGGGTATGAAATTAACGAATTCACCCCACCAGAGAATATTGGTTGGATTTCAGCAACTGGAATCAGAAATTCAATAAAAGAAGGAAATAACGATTGGAAAACATTAGTGGATGAGTCTATTCAAGCAGATGTGGAAAAATACTTGCTTGAAACAGAAGTAGAGCTATAATAAAAGGTTAATCCGAAAAATAAAGAAAAGGGGAGATTTACTCCCCCTTTTTTGTGCACTGATTATTATTATCTTATGCGAATTTAATTTTGTATTTTTGGAGTCTATTATGACATTACCAGATTTAAGCAAAACACCAAAGATTGACAAAGTTGGTGTACATGAGCGAACCAATCGATTTTGTACAAGAAGTATAAAAACTTCTGCAAAACAGATGGGATTGCACTTAGCCCTAAGCATGATTGATTTGACTACTCTGGAAGGGAGAGACACTTCTGAAAAAGTGAAGCAATTGTGTTATAAAGCAAGGCATTTAGATGATTCTATTCAGGGGCTGCCCAATGTTGCTGCTGTTTGTGTGTATCCAACTTTAGTGGGGGTTGCCAAAAAAGAGTTAATAGGAAGTGATATTAAAGTAGCTTCTGTTGCCACCGCATTTCCAAGTGGACAATCTACATTAGAAGTAAAATTGAACGACACAAGATATGCAATAGCAGAAGGAGCAGATGAGGTGGATATGGTTATTTCAAGAGGAAAATTCTTGCAGGGAGAATACAATTTTGTGTTTGATGAAATTGCAGCAGTGAAACAGGCTTGTGGTAAGGCGCATTTGAAAGTAATTCTGGAAACAGGGGAATTAGATACTTTGGATAATGTCAGAAAAGCATCTGATATTGCCATGCATTCAGGGGCGAACTTTATCAAAACTTCTACAGGAAAAATAAGTCCTGCGGCAACAATGCCAGTTGTGTTTGTAATGCTAAATGCAATTAAGGATTTTTATAAAGAAACAGGAATAAAAATTGGCATGAAACCAGCAGGAGGAATTTCTACTGCCAAAAAATCTTTGCAGTATTTGGTAATGCTTAAAGAAACTTTGGGAGATGAGTGGATGAATAAAGATTTGTTTCGATTTGGGGCAAGTTCTTTGGCGAATGATATTTTGATGCAACTCAAAAAACAAGAAACAGGAATTTACCAATCTTTAGATTATTTTTCAAAAGATTAAATGAGTAAGGTGGATATAAATAAAAGTTGGAATTATGCAGCTGCTCCTGAGAGCACAGCACATATTCAGTTGAAAAAAAAATATGATTTATTCATTGGTGGAGATTTTGTGAAACCACTTTCCAAGAAATATTTTGACACTGTAAATCCTGCAAATGGAGAGCAAATTGCTAAGGTAGCAGAGGCAAATAAACAAGATGTGGATAGAGCAGTAAAAGCCGCCCGAAAAGCATTCAAAAGTTGGCCCAAACTTTCTGTAAAAGAAAGGGGAAAATATATTTTCCGAATTGCCAGAATGATGCAAGAAAGAGCAAGAGAATTTGCTGTGATTGAAAGTTTGGATGGGGGAAAACCAATTAGAGAATCAAGAGATATTGACATTCCATTAGCGGCTAATCACTTTTTTTATTATGCAGGCTGGTCGGATAAATTAGAGTATGCTTTTCCGAATAGAATCCCAAAACCATTAGGGGTTGCAGGGCAAATAATCCCTTGGAATTTTCCGCTTTTAATGGCCGCTTGGAAGATAGCTCCAGCATTGGCAACAGGTAATACAGTAGTTATGAAACCAGCCGAGACAACTTCTTTAACGGCTCTGAAATTAGCAGAACTCATTCAAGATAGTGGTTTACCAAAGGGAGTCGTGAATATCATTACCGGAGCAGGAGAAACAGGTGCTGCCATTGTCAAACATCCGGATGTAGATAAAATTGCCTTTACAGGCTCCACAGAAGTAGGCAAATTGATTGAAAAAAGTTTGGCTGGAATAGAAAAGAAAACTACTTTAGAGTTGGGCGGGAAAGGGGCGAATATCATATTTGAAGACGCGGCTATTGAGCAAGCAGTGGAAGGAATTGTCAATGCCATATTTTTCAATCAAGGACATGTGTGTTGCGCGGGTTCGCGTTTGTTTGTGCAGGCATCTGTTGCGGATGTTGTAATTGAAAAATTAAAAGAAAGAATTTCCACTTTGATTATCGGAGATCCATTGGATAAAAACACAGATATTGGTGCTATAAATTCTACTGAGCAATTAGCAACTATTGAAAAATACATAGCCATAGGCAAAAAGGAAGGAGCGGATATTTATCAGCCAAAAAGCCAATTACCTAAAAAAGGGAATTGGTGTCCTCCGACATTATTTTTAAATGTTTCTCAATCTCATACTATTGTTCAAGAAGAAATTTTTGGACCTGTTCTTACTATCCAAACTTTTAGAACAATAGATGAGGTAATTGAAAAAGCCAATAATACGCCTTTTGGTTTATCGGCTGGAGTTTGGACGGAAAGAGGATCGAAAATATTTAAACTCAGTCAGAAATTAAAAGCAGGCGTGATATGGGCGAATACCTTCAATAAGTTTGATCCCGCTTCTCCATTTGGAGGATACAAAGAAAGTGGTATAGGAAGAGAAGGTGGATTACACGGATTAAAACCCTATTTAAAACTTGAATCATGAGCAGAATAGATGTGCTGAAAACCTATAAAATTTTTATTGGGGGCAAGTTTCCAAGAACAGAATCTGGAAGGTATTTTCATATGAAAAATGCAAAGGGAGATTTGTTGGCAAATATGTGTCTTTCTTCCAGAAAAGATTTTAGGAATGCAGTAGTTTCTGCACGAAAAGCACAAGAAAACTGGGCAAATGCAACAGCATTAAATAGGGGGCAAATTCTGTATAGAATTGCTGAAATGTTAGAAAGCAGAAAATCACAGTTTATCCAGCAATTGATAAGCACAGGAAGCACGAAATCTGCTGCTAAAAAAGAAGTAGCATTGAGTATTGACCGCCTAATTTATTATGCAGGGTGGAGTGATAAATTTCAGCAAATATTTTCTGCTGTAAATCCGGTTTCATCCAGTTATTTCAATTTTTCAATTCTAGAACCAACAGGAGTTGTGTCTATTATTGCATCAAACGAAAATCCTTTATTAGGATTGATTTCTTTGCTTGCCCCAACCATTGTTGGTGGGAATACTTGTGTAATTCTCGCTTCTGCCACTAATCCGCTTGTTGCTATTTCCATTGCAGAAGTGTTGAATACCTCAGATGTTCATGCAGGAGTAGTTAATATTTTAACTGGTGATAGAGAGGAATTGCTTCCTTATTTTGCATCACATAAGGATGTGAATGCCATCATCTATTGCGGAGATAATTTGAAAGAAATAAAAGAAGTAGAAGAAATAACTACTGAAAATTTAAAAAGAGTAAGTATATATAGAAGAAAAAATTGGGAGGAAGGGGAAAGCCAATCCCCCTATTTTATAGAAAAGAGTCAGGAAATAAAAACCATTTGGCACCCAACAGAAGTTTAACGAAAAGCAGAAAAAGAGAATGAAGTTTAAGGAGTTATTATTAAAAGCAATAAACGCATCCATTGAAGGAGGACATGCTATTATGGAGGTTTATGCTTCTGATTTTGCAGTGGAGCATAAAGATGACAAATCTCCATTAACTTTAGCAGATAAAAATTGTAATGAAGTTATTGACAAATATCTAAAAGATACAAATATTCCAATTTTGAGTGAAGAAGGAGCAAAGATACCATATTCTGAAAGAAAATATTGGGAATATTCTTGGCTAGTCGATCCTTTAGACGGAACAAAAGAGTTTGTAAAACGAAATGGTGAATTCACAGTAAATATTGCTATGATTCATGATGGAAATCCGATAATGGGAGTTATTTATGTTCCTGTTAAAAAAGAGTTGTATTTTTCATTAGAGGGATTGGGATCATATAAAAAGTCAGGTATTAATGATGAAATTTCAGATTTACAAGATCTAATTTCAATTTCTGATGCTTTACCAATTTCCAACAACAGAAGTATTTATGCTATTGTCGGCTCTCGTTCTCATATGTCAACAGAAACAGAAGAATTTTTTGAACAAAAAAAACAAGAACATGGAGATGTTGAAGTTATGGCGGTTGGTTCGTCTTTAAAATTATGTATGGTTGCAGAAGGAAAAGCAGATGCTTATCCCAGATATGCTCCTACTATGGAATGGGATACAGGAGCTGGAGATGCAATTTGCAGAATGGCAGGGTTTCAAGTATTACAATATAACTCGGAGAAACCAGTAGAATATAATAAAGAAGACTTACTAAACCCTTGGTTCTTGGTAAAATAAACCAATGAAAGCCAAAATCAAAAAAGCACTTACAGATAAAGATTTCTCTGAATTATTAAAAGGAAGTGGAATTTCTTTCTTTTTGCGTTTTGGAGGACTTGCTGTTGGTTATCTACTCACCTTAGTTATTGCAAATTTATTTGGAGCAAAAGGGTTAGGAGATTATGTTTTAGCTATTACTGTATTGCGTCTTTTTACGCTATTAGCAAAAGCTGGCTTAGACACAACTTCTATTCGTTTTATTGCGTCTTTTGCATCAAAAGATAAATGGACTAGTATTTTTAGCTTAAGGAAGCAAGTTATAACTATTTTATCCTTTACGTCTGTTTTTGCATCTGTCCTGATGTATTTCTTAGCAATTCCTATAGCAGACTTGATTAATGCAAAATCTGAATATATTGAGTTAAATGCATTTTTTGTATTACCAATGGCATTTTTTATGTTGCATTATCAGAGTTTGAGAGGATTAAAGAGAATAGCTGAATTTTCTTTCTTTTATAGGATGTCTCAAGCTTTATTTTCGGTAATATCAATTGTAATAATATATCAATTTACTCAAGATTCTGAGGTTCCAGTTTACGCATATCTAGTAAGTGTGATAATAGTTTCCTTCCTATCATTCTTAAGTTTCCGATTTTGGTTAAAAAACAGATCTGACGGAAAAGAAAGTGCTGAAAAAGAAATAATGAGCTATTCTACTTTACTAAAAATTTCTATTCCATTGATGTTTGCTCAATCTGTGCAATTTATTATGGCTTGGACTGATAAATTAATGTTGGGAGCAATGACAACTCCTGAAGATGTTGGAATTTATCATACAGCATTTAAACTTTCTATGTTTGCTGCGGTTGCTTTGATGTCAATAAATAGTATTGCATCACCAAAATTTGCTGAAATGTTTGGAAAGAATGATATGGAGGGTCTGAAAAAAGTTGTTCATCAATCTACAAAAATGATTTTCTGGACCTCAGTTCCGCTTGTAACCATTTTCTTTATTTTTCCAGAATTCTTCCTTGGTTTATTCGGTGAGGAATTTAAGATTGGTGTAACTGCATTTATCTTCTTATCTTGCGGAAGATTAGTTAGTTCCTTTTCAGGTTCAGTAGGAAATATTTTACAGATGACAGGAAATCAAAATATATATGCTTTAATATTATTTTTTGGAGCTATATTAAATATTGTTCTTAATCTAATACTAATACCAAAATATGATATAAATGGAGCTGCAGTTGCTTCAATGTCTAGTTTAATTGTTTGGAACTTGGCTATGGTTTTTGTCGTAAAAAAGAAGTTTGGATTTTATACGTTTTATAATCCTTTTATTAAAAGATGAAAAATAAATTACCAAATTTTCTGATTGTTGGAGCTGCTAAGAGTGGGACTTCTTCTTTGCATAATTATTTGAATCAGCATCCAGAAGTGTTTATGCCATCTTACGATAAGAATAAGATGAAAGTAAAGGAGCCCCGTTTTTTGATTAAAGATTTAGTGGAACATAAGCTTCACAATGGTATTTGGTCTTGGAAAGAGTATCAATCTCTGTTTGAAGACGTAAAAGATGAGAAAGTGATTGGAGAATCGTCTGTTCTATATTTATATTATTATAAGCATACTATTAGAAACATCAAACTTAGATTAGGTTATAATGTGAAAATAATCATTATGTTGCGGAATCCTGCTGATAGAGCTTATTCTGCTTTTCACCATGTTTCTAGAGGGTTTCAAGAACAGTATTCTTTTGAGGAGGCATTAACTATTGAAGAAGGAAGATTGGAAAACGATAATAATCTTACTCCAATGGTGATGTATAAAGATATGGGTTTATATTATAAGATGGTAAAAGCATATTTGGATGCATTTGAACATGTTCATATTATCTTATATGATGATTTTAGAGATAAAACAGATGAGGTATTAGATAATGTATATCATTTTTTAGCAATAGATAAAAATCAGATAGTAGATTCAGTGGGGAAGCATAATGTTGGTGGGAAGAAATGGAAAAGTAAAAAGCTGAAGCAGATATTTATGAAGAGTAATATTATAAAATGGATATTGAAACTGATATTACCAAAGCAAGTAAGAAAAGTAGTAAGAGAGAAATTAGTCAATCTATCTATGCAAACAGTTGTGCCTATGCAATTTAATACCCGAAGAATGCTTAATGAGTTCTTTAAGGATGATGTAGAGAAACTCTCTGAATTATTAAATAAGGATTTAACACATTGGACTAAATAATGGCCTTACCTAATTTACTTATAGTAGGAGCAGCAAAAAGTGGCACAACCTCATTGCACAATTATCTAAATCAGCATCCAGAAGTGTTTATGTGCAATCCAAAAGAACCTCATTTTTTAATAAATAAAGAGATTGGGCTAAAAAGAATTCTGGTTGGGATAGATGATTTTCAGGAGTATGAAAAATTATTCTTTGCAGGAAAAGAAAATAAATATAGAGGAGAATCATCTGTAATGTATCTTATGTATCCTGACATTGTAATCCCAAAAATAAAAGAGTTATTTGGAGATGAGACTAAAATAATTATTATGCTACGCAATCCTGTAGACAGGGCATATTCCGGATTTCAGCATGTAAAAAGATATAATGTAAATGAAACATCAACATTTGAAAAGGCATGGGAGATCTCGGAAGAAAGGTATTTTTCAAACACAGTAATAACTCCAGCATCAAGGTATCAAGAATTAGGTTTGTATTACAACCAGGTTAAATCTTATTTTGAGAAACTGCAATATGTTCATGTTATTATTTATGATGACTATAAAGCAGATTTTAAAGGAGAGATGCATAAAGTATTTGATTTTTTAGCCATTGACAAGATAAATATTAATATTGAAGAACGACATATGATTGGGGATTGGCAATGGGAAAATGATAGAATGAAGAAAATAATGATAAAAAAGAACTCATTAAGATCATTTTTGAAAATCATTATTCCATTTAAATCGTTAAGAAAAATGCTGAGAATAAAAATAAAGCAAAGCACTACCAATAAAGTTTTGGAAATGAAGAAAGAAACAAGGCAAATGTTGCAAGAGTTTTATAAAGAAGATGTAGCAAATCTTTCAGAGTTATTAGATAGAGATCTAAATTACTGGACACAATGAGTTTGCCAAATTTCATGTGTATAGGAGCAGTAAAAAGTGGTACTACTACTTTGTACGATATCTTGCGTCAGCATCCGGAGGTTTATATCCCTTCTTTTAAGGAGCCTCATTTTTTTGATATCCCACAGAATTATGAGAATGGAATAGACTGGTATCGAAAGAATTATTTTAAGAGAATTAAAAAAGAGACATGCATTGGTGACTTTACTCCATCCTATTTATTTGAGACAAAAGCACCAGAAAGAATATATAATACTTTAGGGCCGAATGTAAAATTTATTGTCCTCCTGAGGAATCCAGTAGATAGAGCATATTCCCATTATTTGCATTCTATTCGAGATGAGCATGAACATTTAGATTTCAAACAAGCCATACAATTAGAAAGAAATAGATTAGCACAGTATGCTAAAGAAGATAATTATCTTGCTTATTTAAGACACTCTTATTTTCATCAAGGACTATATGGCAATATGGTAGAAAGGTATTTACAGTATTTTCCATTGGAACAATTTCTATTTATTAATTTTGAAGAGGAGTTTTTACAGCAAAGAGAAGATACAATTACTAGTATTTTAGATTTCTTAGGGATTAATAATCAAGTAGTATTAAGAATTGATCTGAAAAGTAATCCTGCCAGTAAATCACGTTCAAAGAAACTGAAAAAGATCATGAAAAAGAAAGGGTGGTGGAGAGTATTCTTGAAATGGATAATCCCGTCATTAAAAATAAGACAGATTATTAAGAATAAACTTCAACGATTAAATATCACTAGATTCACTCCTAAATCTTTGAATCAAGCAGTGAAGGAGAAAATGTATGCAGACTATTTTGCAGAAGATGTGAGTAAATTGGAGCAACTTATCGACAGAAAGATGAATTGGGGATGTTATACAAACTGAGACATAAAATAATAGATAATTTACTGTTACTCATGTTAGTCTTGAGCACAGGAGGCTTACTATTTGTCTTCAATAGAAATATTTGCTATGGCGTATTTATTGCTTTTCTTCTTATTGCATTTATACCATTCGGGAAACAATTAAATAAAAATATATTTAATGCATCGTTTCTTGCCTTATCTACTGTAGTAATTCTATTTATAATTAATTATATTTTTGCTATTACCGAACAGAGCAATAATAAATATGTCTATTATGTAATGGTAGTTATTATTTCTGTTTTAACTTTAACCCATTTCCTGAATAATAGGCATGAGCATATTTTGGTTGATCGATTACATTTTGTGCTGAAGTTAGTGATGATTCATTCGTTATTTAATTTTGTAGCATACTTCTTTATCAAAGGAGAATTAATTAATATAACTTCTACTTATCATGAAAGTAATACTTTTAAGTATTTGTTTTTTTATTCTTCTAAAGAATATGGGCTACTTAGTTTGTATGGAATAGAATTTCATAGAAATTCAGGATTGTTTTGGGAATCGGGCATATTGCAAGCTTTTTTGAATATGTTTTTCTTTTTAGAAGCATTTATCATCAGGAAGAACAAATTGCTTCTTGGAATAACTGCAATAGTTTTACTCACTACGTATTCAACAACAGGTATTGCATTGTTGTTGATACAAGTAGGATTTTATATTGTTCAAGAGATAAGAACCAATAAAATACTTATTCCGATTGTATTGCTTTTTCTTTTACCTACATATATAGTATTTTCTGTAAATATTGAAGAAAAAGTCTATGGGGAGAAAGAGTCTTCTTTTCAGAAAAGATTGTTTGATTTAACACAGCCTTTTTTTATAGCATTGGAGAACCCCTTAACAGGAATAGGGCTTGATATTGAACAATTTCAGAAAATAAGAGAAGAATTTTATTTCTCATCCACTATATTACAAGAATTACAAGACAAAATAGGGGTGCAATCAAAAATAGAAGTTACATCAAAAGGCAGTAGTAATTCAGTTATGTTTTTGCTTGCGGCTATGGGATTCCCTACAACATTGTTATTTTTGAGTATGCTTTTTAAGCAAAAAGTTATTATACATAAGAAAAGATTATGGGTATTTATTATGCTCATTTCAATCATATCAGAGCCTTTGTTGTTACGACCCTTCTTTTTCTTTTTTATTTGCTCAGGATTTATAAATTTGTTTTGCAAAATTACTATGCATAAAAGAGAATTGTCATGAAAAATATTTTAATATCAGGAGGGGCAGGTTTTATTGGGTCGCGATTATGTAGTAAGTTGGTTGAAAAAGAATATACTGTTACTGTATTAGATAATCTTTCAGAGCAAATTCATGGTAAAAGAGAATCAGAATTGTATTTGACAATAAAAGATAAATGTACATTCATAAAAGGAGATGTGCGTAATAAAGCGGATTGGACAAAAAGTATAAAAGGACAAGATGTTGTTATTCATTTAGCAGCAGAAACCGGAACAGGACAATCCATGTATGAAGTTGAAAAATACAATGAAGTGAATATTATGGGGACAGCTCATCTTTTGGATACCCTAGCAAACAAAAGACATTCCATAAAAAAAATAATTATCGCATCTTCTCGTGCTATTTATGGTGAAGGGAAATATAATTGCATCAATCATGGGGTGCAATATCCAAATGAACGTAAAGAAAAAGATATGGATAATGGGGAATTTAATCCTAAATGCATAGTCTGTAATACTGAATTGCAATTAGTCGCAACTGATGAATATTCAGAAATTCATCCTTCATCTATTTACGGCATCAACAAACAGCAACAGGAACAAATGGTAATGCTGATGGGAGCATCATTGGGCATTCCTGCTGTGGCATTTAGATATCAAAATGTGTATGGACCAGGACAATCACTTTCCAATCCATATACAGGAATTATATCTATCTTTTCTACCAGAATATTAAATGGAAACGATATTGACATTTATGAAGATGGAAAAGAGAGTCGTGATTTTGTGTATATTGATGATGTAGTAGATGCCACCATTTTAGGATTAGAAAATGATGTGGCAAATGGAGAGGTATTCAATGTGGGTTCTGATGAGGTGACAACTGTTTTAACTGTTGCTAAGACCTTAAAAAAGTTATTTAATGCTACGACAGTAATTAATGTAAGCGGCAATTATAGATTAGGAGATATTAGGCACAATCTTGCTGATTTAACAAAAATAAAAACGTTATTGGGATTTACTCCAAAATATAATTTTCAACAAGGAATATCGGAGTTTGTAACTTGGGTAAAGACTCAAAAAGTAGAGAAAGATAAATACGAACAATCAAAACAAGAACTGCAGGCAAAAGGATTAATGAAATAATGAAAAAAGTAGTTGTTTTGTTCTTATTTATTTCTGTTGAAATAGCTGCACAGCATTCAGTAAATCCTCATTTATTTGGATTCAGAACAAGTACTGCCTTTACTTTTTTTGAGATGAAAGATACGTCATTTGTAAATAAAGTTATTGAATTATCACCTAATATATTGAGTTTTCCAGGAGGATTAGGCAATTTCTATCATTTGAATGCCCCTGCTTATGGTCTTAATGTGGCAGAAATAGAAAAACATCATACTGGGACTAAGCCAAAAGTGGCCAATACATTTAATAGTATTGCTAATAAAAAAGGTCATCAAAGAAATTACATTTATGACTTTATCGAATTGGTTCAAAAGACTAATGCTCAAGTGATTTATAATGCCAATGTACTTACAGCAGATCCTCAAGAAATTTTAGATATCATAACAACATTTAAGGATTATAATATTGAATTGATTGGTGTAGAATTGGGAGGTGAACTTACCAACAGAACTTACAAGCATATTATTGATGTGGATAAGTATATTTTACTATCCGAAATGCTTTCATATAAGATTAAGGCGCAGTTTCCTGATTTAAAAATAATTGTTGTTGCTGCTCCTGTACATTCCTTAAAACGCCACACTAGATGGAATGAAAAGTTAGCAAACGAACATTATTATGATGGAATAGTGACTCATTCTTATGCAAAAGTGACCAAAGGAAAAGATGTGTTTGGAAAAATGATTGATGAGCAAGATGAAGGTAAAAATAAACAAGAAGTATTTGATTTATATAAAGAACGTACCTTGAATTATTTTTCGCAATTGTATCCAAATGAGATTCAAGAATTTTCGAGAATTTTTAAGAACAAACCAATTTGGATTACAGAATGGAATTTGCAGATGTCAAAAATTACGGCTAATACTATTCTTCAGGGGCTTTTTGTGTCGCAATATTTGATGGAATTAACAACAAATCAAGCTTTGCAAAATATTGAACTCACTACTTTTCATAATCTTGCAGGCCGCACTCTTTCCGGCTCAATGATTATGATGAAAAATAATCAATCACAATTACTAGTTACATATACAATAATGAAGATGATTCATGAGGTTTTTACAGATTCAAACTTTGTAGCCACTAAGCAAGAATTAGCAGCAGATTGTTTTGTATATACATTTGTTACCAACACACAAAAAATTCAGATTTGTATTAATTGGTCTAACAAGGAAAAGAAATTGAAAATTATTCCAGAGCAAAATGTTTCCGCTCAAGAATTTTATGGCAATGACTTATTCAGCACTAGTAAGAATGGAGAAACTACTTATAATCGGTTGTACAATACTAAAACTACTGCATGTATTTTGAAACCCTATAGCATTACCCTTGTGAAATATAATGAGTAATATCAAACAAATATTTGTAATTGGAAGTAGCCGTAGCGGAACTACTATGATGGGTCGTATTCTTGGGAATCATCATGATGTGTTTACCTTTAAAGAGTTGCACTTTTTTGGTACTATTTGGACCAATTCATCCAATAAGAATTTAAACAAACAACAGCAAATACAATTACTTGCTCGTTTACTATGTATTCAAGAACAGGGTATTTTTAATCAGAAAAATACCGCTGATTTTATTCAAAAAGCATCAGAGATTCTGATTGAGAACGTAAACAATCCATTAGCGATATATGAACTATTTTTAACAACTATTACTGCTGAAAATAAAGCAACTATTTCTTGTGAGCAAACACCTAAAAATCTATACTATTTAGACGAGATACTTAATTTTTTTCCTGATGCTAAGGTGATTAATATGGTGCGCGATCAAAGAGATGTATTGCTTTCGCAAAAAAATAAATGGAAACGAAAATTCTTAGGAGCTTCAAAAATACCTTTATCAGAAGTTATTCGTTCTTATGTCAATTATCATCCCATTACTACTGCTAAAGTTTGGTGTTCTTCTTTAGCATATACCACAAAGTACATGTATAATGATAGAGTGAAGATTGTAAAATTTGAAGGATTACTTTCAAATTCTGAACAAACTATAAAAGAGATTTGCCACTTTCTTGATATTGAATTTCAAACTACAATGACGAAAGTTCCTGTTATTGGTTCTTCTACTGAATCTGATTCAAAAACAAAATTTGATATAGATAATACAAAAAAACAAAAATGGAAAAGTGGCGGATTGACTCTTGCTGAAATATATCTATCTCAAAGAATTGCTGCAAAAATGATGGATTTATTTAAGTATGAAAAAAAACAATTTGTATTTCCACCGACATTAATTGTATTTTATTTATTTACTTTTCCTTTCAAATTACTATTAGCATTCTTTTTAAATATAAACAGAATAGGGAATTTTGCGGAAATGATAAAAAAAAGATTCGCACTGAAATGAAAGTAGATTTTTTTATAGTAGGAGCGCCAAAAGCAGGAACAACATCTTTGTACTATTACTTTAATGAGCATCCTGAAATTAAAATGAGTGCTAAGAAAGAACCAGATTTTTTTTCAGATAAAGCAATTCAGCAACAGAGGATGTATTATAGTGAACAAAGAATAGACACATTAGAGAAATATGAAGCATTATTTCCAGACGATAGTGCACATAAAAAGTTAGGAGAAGCAAGTGTTTCGTATTTGTTTTATCCTAATGTAGCAAAGGATATTTATAAGTACAATCCTAATGCTAAGATTATTATTATGCTCAGAAATCCAGTGGACCGAGCATTTTCTCATTATTTAATGGATTATCGTTTGGGATTGGTAAGTGATTCTTTTGATTATATTATTGACAAACAATCATCAAACCCAAAAGATAAATTATTTTATCAGCAATATATCGAAGTGAGTGCTTATGCTCAGCAAATAAAAAGATATTTTGAAGTGTTTGACATTACAAATATTCTTGTGATAGAATATGAAGAATTTAAAAAAGATACGCAAGGAATAGTTAAAAAAGGATATGCTTTCTTGGAAGTTGATGATTCATTTGTTGCTGATGTAGACAAGAAACACAATACATATACTATGCCAAATAACGAAGTAATTCGCAAAGTATATTCGATGATGTTTTTAAGAAAAATATTGAATATTCTGTTGCCAAAAATACTAGTCAAAAAAATAAGAAAATTGTTTTTCAGAATCGATAAAAAACCAACATTAAGCGAGCACACAAGAACTCATTTGAAAGCATTGTTCAAAAATGATATTGAGGAATTGAGCAATATATTGTCAACAGATTTTTCAAGATGGATAAAATAGGAGTAGTTACCATAACGTTTAATTCATCAACTGTTTTGCAGTCATTTTTGGATTGTATTTTTACCCAAACGTATGATAACTTTGTGTTATATGTAGTGGATAATGCTTCAGATGACGACACGGCTTCTATTTTGAATAAAGCAAGCGATTCTAGGTTACAAGTAATTAAAAATGAAATTAATTCTGGAGTTGCTAAAGCAAATAATCAAGGTATAAAAAAAGCCATAGAGGAAGGATGCAATCAAATTCTGATTATTAATAATGATGTAGAATTTGAAGATGCTTTAATTGAGAAGCTATTGCAAGTTCAAAGTGATAGGAATTGTAGTTTAATAAGTCCAAAAATGATGTTTCATCATAATAAAAATCTTATTTGGTATGCCGGAAGTTGGTTTGCAAAAAGCAAAGGGTTTTTACCCTTGCACAGAGGCATGGGAGAAATTGACAAAGGACAATATGATGAAATTAAGGAGATAGAATATGCTCCAACTTGTTGCCTTTTGGCAAAAAAAGAAATATTTGATGACATTGGTTTTATGGATGAAAAATATTTCGTATATTTTGATGACACCGATTTTTCTTATAGAATTTTCAAGGATGGGAAACATAAAATGTATTATGTTCCAAATATTAAATTTTACCATAAAGTAGGGAGCTTAACAAAATCCTTTAAAACAAAACAAAACAAAATATATAGAGGTGATTTTTTCTTAAAGCAAACTATCAGAAATCACATCTATTTCTTAAAGAAAATAGGAGGGGTATTTGCCTACGCCTTTATCTTTTGGTTGTTCTTTAAAAATAATATTCGATTTATTATTAATCCTAAAATTCAGAAGAATTTCAAAACGTGGCAATTGATAAATAAGTCCTATCTTGAAGGATTGTTTTTATAATTCTTTGCCAATAATGAGCGAATTTGAAAAAATTTCGTCAACTATTATCTCACCAATAGAATCAGTAGTATGAATAGGATCACCAAAGCAAGACTTACAATCTGTTATTGAATTAGGAAAATCAAAATCAATAACTCTTCCAATATCTTTTATGTCATTTTTAAACTTCTTTTCTTCATCTACTAATTCAAATTTTACTAATCTATTGTGGAATTCTTTGTGGTGTGGAACAATTAATAATATTAGGTTAATATTATTTGCTTTACAATGTGCTCTTACCTCTTCTAATCGCAAAAGAGTTTCTTTTGGATGTTTGTATTTAGAGTAATGATTTTTTGCAATAGTTTCGATAGTGTAGTCCCAAAACTCCTTTTTGTTTTTTTTCTTTTTTGGTTGAAACCCAAGAAATTCATTCTTTAATGCTAAATAAACAGTTTCTAAGATGCTCCAACTAAAGATATAAATAAATTTATTAGCCAATAATTTTTTCACATCTGCAACTCTATTTGAGTAGGAATATTGGTTATACAAATTGAAATTTATACCAATTATTACATTTTCTAAATTAATAGAATTGACAGAAAACCAAAGCGAATCGCTAATCCAGAATAAATCAATTATTTCATTGAGTTTAGCAGCATTGGAATACATGGTGTAGTAATCATCACCAGTTAATTGTTTAATTTTTTCAGTTGGCAATTTTCTAATTCTTGAATCACCAATAATTATACTATTTTTCGGATTGTTTTTAAAATTAATAGTATTATATAGAAGCGAGTTTATTTGTTGAGCAGATTTTTCTTTTGCCTTTTCAGAAACAATATTAGAGATATTAAAATAATTAAATGGATCTACAACAATTACAATACAAATCCAAGCAATTATTGGGAGTATAAAAACGCTCCCTTTTCTCAATAATATTTTAACCTCTTTGTTCATCTAGAATTGAAAATAAATAAAGTTATTCACTCTAGAATAAGGGGCTAAAAACAGTATCCCGAACAATAAAATATAATAAGCCCCCCACCTTAGCCAAATGGGTTTCTGCTCTAATTTTATCCAAACATCTCCACTTCTTTCATACAAATTATAGAGTTCCATAAAGGCGATAAGTCCTATGCTAATTAGTATATCATTTATACCAATACCAAGTCCTCTCAAATTGATTTTCATTTTTCCAAGATTGGTATAATCCCCTATATCAGAAAACATATTATTTATTACATAAAAGGCATCAGAAATATTATTTGCTCTAAAGAAGATCCAAGCAAAAACAACTAAAACAAAGGTGAAAGTTACCTGATATAGTTTATGTATAAAACCACCTTCTAAGTTCAGTATATTTAGAATGTATTCTTTTGGTTTGATTAGCACAATCGCTATAATTAAGTAGGCCCCATGAAGCCCGCCCCAAACCAAAAAAGTCCAATTTGCGCCATGCCAAAAACCACTGACAAGAAATGTGATAAACAAATTATAATACCATCTCCATTTTACTACCCTGTTACCTCCCAATGGAATATATAAATAATCACGGAACCAAGTAGAAAGAGAAATGTGCCATCTTCTCCAAAATTCTGAAATAGATTTTGAGAAATACGGTCGTTTGAAATTATCTATTAATTCAAAACCCATCACTCTTGCTGAGCCAATTGCAATATCGGAATATCCTGAAAAATCACAATAAATTTGGAAAGCAAAGAAGATGGTTGCAATCAGAAGTGAAATCCCAGAATAATCATCTAAATTGTTGTAAACCCCATCTACAACTATTGCCAATCGGTCAGCAATTACTACTTTTTTAAAGAATCCCCACAACATTTGTTGCAAACCATATTTTATTCTATCATAGCTGAATTTATGTTCTACATAAAATTGTGGTAATAAATGCCTTGATCTTTCAATAGGCCCTGCAACTAACTGAGGAAAAAAAGAAACATATACGGCAAATATTCCTAAATGATTCTGAACAGGAGTCTTTCCATTATATACGTCAATGGTATAGCTTAGGGTTTGAAAAGTATAAAATGAAATTCCGACAGGAAGTAAAACATCAAAAGCCGGGACTCCATAAAAGATGTTAAAATTATCAAAAAGGGCTTGGATATTCGCATTTACAAAATTGAAATATTTAAAGCCAAATAGAATCCCAAGATTAGATAATAAACTAATTAGGAGCCACTTCTTTCGTTTCACCTTTTCCTTTAAATCTGCCATTTTTTTAGCAACAAAATAATCGATAAGGGTAGAGGCAATAATTAACACGATATACTCCACTTTCCAACACATATAGAAATAGTAGGAAGCAATTAAAAGTAATATCCATCTCCTTTTTTGAGGTAGCAGAAAGAAAATACTTACCACAATAGGAAAGAAAATCAAAAATTGTAAGGAGTTAAAGAGCATTTATTTTCTTAATAAAAAGAATTGAGTTTTCAATTAGCCGTTTGTATGCAAATATAAGAATTGTTTGTCAGGAAAAGATTTTATATTTGCTTGCATAATTTATGAAAAGAAAAGTTGCGATAATTGACCCATTAGGTGCGCACGGAAGTTCGCAGCATCTTTATTTGTTTGGGCAAGTAATGGGGTTGATAAATAGTGGAGTAAGTGTAAGTTTATATACCAATAAAGAAACGACAGACCCAAATATTCTTGGACTCAGATTTTATCAATTTTATGGCTCTCTTTTTTCTCAAAAAATAAAAGTTGTTAGAGGATTGAAATATATTCTAGGAAGCATTGCGTCTATTTTTCATGCACGAATTAAAGGATGTTCTGTATTTCATTTTCATCTTTTTTCCACAAATAGTTTAATGTTTTTTAATGTGGTTTTTTCAAAAATATTTTTAGGGAAAGTAACGCTTACAATACATGATGTGAGTAGTTTTGCAAACGATAAAGAAACTTCTTTTTATTCGATTTGGATTTATAAACTAGCGGATTTATTTTTAACTCATAATGAATTTAGTAAAAATGAGATTCTACGATTAACAAATGTAAATGGAAATAGCATAAAGATAATCCCACATGGAAATTATATTCCATTTATAAATGTTCAGTACGATAAAGCAGCATCAAGAGACCGATTAGATATTCCGCAAAATAAAAAAGTCTTGCTTTTTTTTGGAATGATTAAAAAAGTAAAAGGATTAGAGATTCTGTTGCAAGCGTTAAAATTAGTTATTGAAAAACATAATGATGTATTAGTGGTCATTGCAGGGAAAGTTTGGAAAAATGATTTCGCTCTTTACCAAAAAATAATTGATGAAAATAATTTGCAAGATTATTGCTTTTTGCATACTAAATTTATTCCGCAAGAGGATATAGAGCATTATTATTGTGCCTGTGATTTGGTAGTTTTACCTTATAAAAAGATCTATCAGAGCGGAGTACTGATGATGACGCTAAGTTATGAAAAACCAGCATTAGCTTCTGATTTGCCGCCATTTAAAGAAATACTTAAAGATAATGAGAATGGGTTTTTATTTGAAAGTGAGAATACTATTTCTTTAGCCGCAAAAATAAATCAAATTTTAAGTGATAGAAGTTTACTTGAACAAGTAAAGAAAAATGGATCTGAAATGATAAAAACAAAATATAAATGGGATGAAATAGGGGAGCAAACCAAAGAAGCCTATCAAACATTATAATTTTGTATTTTAGCAAAAAAAAGGGTAGATGAGAAATAGAATTTCAGAATGCATAAAAAAATCAGCAGATAATTTTAATACAATTCTAACTGATGAGAATTTAAAGCAAACTATTGAACAAATTGCAGGAATTTGTATTGTTGCTTTTCAGAATGACAAAAAGGTGCTATTGTGTGGGAATGGCGGATCGGCATCTGATGCACAGCATATTGCAGCAGAACTTAGTGGAAGATTCTACAAGGACAGAAAGCCTTTATATGCTGAAGCACTTCATGTAAATTCTTCTTTTATAACTGCAGTGGCTAATGATTATGGTTATGAGAAAACTTATGCTCGAATGATTGAGGCAGCAGGAAGAGAAGGAGATATTTTACTCGGTATTTCTACCTCAGGTAATTCTCCAAATGTGGTAAATGCTTTGCAAAAAGCAAATGAAACTGGACTGAAAACTATTGGGTTTACCGGAAATAATGGAGGGAAGATGGCTAGTATTTGTGATTATATCATCAAAATTCCATCTGATGATACGCCAAGAGTTCAAGAGGCACATATCTTAATTGGACATATTATTTGTCAGTTAATAGAAGAAGAATTATTTTAATGGAAACTTCAAATTTTGACACTCTTTTCCTAGACAGGGATGGTGTAATAAATAAAAAATTAGATGGAAAATATATTAGAAATTGGGGGGAATTTACTTTCATTCCTAATGTACTAAGTTCTATTTCAAAACTTTCAGGATTATTTAATAGAATGATTATCATTACTAATCAGCAAGGGATTGGGAAAGGGCTAATGAGTGAGGATAATCTACTTTTTTTGCATCAGAAGATGTTAAATGAGATTGAACAAGCAGGCGGAAAAATTAATAAGATTTATTTTTGCCCACATTTAGAAACAGACAATTGCAATTGTCGAAAGCCAAAAATTGGAATGATTGAAGAAGCAATTCAAGACTTCCCTTTCATCAACATTAACAAATCATACTTAATTGGAGACTCTCCCTCTGATATAAAGGCAGGAGAAAGGGCAGGGCTTAAGACCATAAAAGTGGATAATAATTTTACTTTAAATAATTGGGCAAAGCAGATCTTAGCCTATTAAATTATTTATGAGTATTTTTACAATTGCAAAACAAGTTAGACTTTAATGAAGAAAGCGATAATTACAGGGATTACTGGACAGGATGGAGCATATTTAGCCAAATTACTATTATCAAAGAATTATAAAGTTTTTGGAGCTTATAGGCGAACAAGTTCCCAAAGTTTTTGGCGAATAAAATATCTTGGGATTCAGGATAATCCAAACCTTAAACTTATTGAACATGATTTGATTGATGCGTCAAGTACAATAAGAATGGTTTCTGAAATTAGACCAGATGAGATTTACAATTTGGCTGCACAAAGTTTTGTGCATGTATCATTTGACCAGCCATTATCAACAAGTATGATTACAGGAATTGGAGTTACTCATTTACTTGAGGCTATTAGGATTATAAATAAGAATATTAAGTTTTATCAAGCTTCTACTTCCGAGCTTTACGGAAAAGCGCAAGAAGTCCCACAGAAAGAAACAACTCCTTTTTATCCTAGAAGTCCTTATGGTATTTCAAAATTGTACGCCTACTGGATGACTCAGAATTACAGAGAATCTTATGATATATTTGCTTGTAGCGGAATTCTTTTTAATCATGAATCTCCGCTTAGAGGGTTGGAATTTGTAACAAGAAAAATTACTGATGGAGTTGCAAGATTTAATGCAGCAGAAGGGAATTGTATTGAATTAGGAAATTTGGATGCAAGCAGAGATTGGGGTTATGCTCCAGAATTTGTAGAGGGTATGTATAGAATGATGCAGCATGAAACTTCTGATAATTTTGTTTTAGCAACAAATAGGGCAGTTACAGTAAAGCGGTTTACCGAATTAGCATTTGAGGTAATAGGAACAGAAATAATATGGGAAGGTGCAGGAGTTAAAGAAAAAGGAATTGATAAAAAAACAGGGGAAGAAATTGTAAAAGTAAGTGAAAAATATTTCAGATTGGCAGAAGTAGATGCTTTAATAGGAAGTCCTGCAAAAGCAGAAAAACTCTTAGGCTGGAAACCAAAAACCACTGTGGAAGAGCTTTGTAAAATAATGGTTGAATCTGATATAGAAGGATTAAAAAATAATTCAAAAAGATAAGATGTTTGGCGCCTACATAGATATTCTACTTTCATTTGTAACTGCATTTGTAATTACCTTTTTGGCTATTCCTAAAATAATATTTTTTGCACAAAAATTTCGTTTGTACGATAGTGCTGGTGTGCGCTCTTCTCATATCGGGAAAGTGCCTATTTTTGGAGGCATAGCTATTTTTGCTGGCATTATCTTTTCTTTGCTTTTTTGGGCAGAAATAGAACAAATCCAATTTATTATTATAAGTATGTTTGTTGTTTTCTTTATTGGGGTTCTTGACGATCTACTTTCCCTTTCCCCAACTAGAAAATTGTTTGGACAAATTATTGCCATTCTGATAATAATATACCTCCATGATTTGCAAATAGACAATATGCATGGGGTATTGGGGATTTATGAGCTATCGGAAATTATCGCAACATTATTTACTGTTTTTGTGGTAATTGTAATTACCAATGGGTTTAATTTAATTGATGGAGTGGACGGATTAGCAGGATCATTAGGGATTGTTGCATCTTTGTCATTTGGGCTTTTAGCATTTTTTTCTGATCAGATAAGTATGGCATTGCTTGCATTTACACTTATGGGGACTCTTCTAGGATTTTTAATTTACAACAATTCTCCAGCCAAAATTTTTATGGGAGATACTGGCTCATTAGTTGTGGGGTTGATTTTATCCATTTTATCCATAAATTCTATTAATTCTGGCATCGTAAATGACGCCATTCACTTGCCGAATAAAGGTCCTTTGGTTGCAATAGCAATATTGGCTGTTCTTTTATTTGATTCATTTAGGGTTTTTGTAGTGCGAATAATTAGAGGGAGAAACCCTCTTTCTCCAGATATGAATCACATTCATCACGGCTTATTAGATTTGGGTTTTGGGCATCAAAAAACAACTTTGATTATTTGCATAATGAATATATTTTTAATTGTTGTTGCTTACTTTTTGTTAAATATGAATGTAAATTTTGCTATTGCTATTTTTGCAGCAATTAATCTTACACTTTTATACATCCCATTTCTGATGAAGAAAAAAAAGAAAAATGATTAGAAATAGTTGTATTTTATTATTCACGCTAGTTTTTATCCAAATCAGTGCACAACACACAAATCTACCCTTAAGCCATGATGCAAATTTAATTTATGAGCAAGAAATTAACGCTAGTGAAATTCATGTTTCCTTTCGCCCGCTAATAAAGTCAACAGTAAATAAAAAGATACATACGGACTCTTTACTCCTATCAGAATTTCCAAATAATTGGATCAATTGGTATAAAAGGAAGTTATTTTCCGAGCACTTTATCATCATAAAAGGAGATGATTATAAAGTTATAGCGTCACCAATTATTCATTTCTCAAAAGGAAAAGAAATCGAAAACGAAACAAATACTTTCACTAATACCAGAGGCTTTGTTATAGAAGGAGATATTGGGAAATCAGTTTCGTTTTATTCCACATTTGCTGAAAATCAGGCTATTTTCCCAAATTATTTGGATGCAAAAATTAGGAAAACAAAAGTTGTTCAAGGGCAGGGTTATGCAAGAGATTTTAAAGAAACAGGTTTTGATTATGCCATGGCTTCCGGCTATGTCGGGATAAAACCAGCTAAGCATTTTTTGGTTCAATTTGGGCATGGAAAACATTTTATTGGAGATGGTTATCGTTCGCTTTTACTTTCCGATAACGCTTTTAATTACCCGTTTTTACGCATACAAACTTCCTTTTGGAGAGTGCAATATACCAACCTTTATGCCGAGATGCAGGATATTAATTATTTTGAAAACCATGGAATTGATCATTATGGCTATGCCAAAAAATACATGTCCTCTCATTATCTGAGCACAAATGTAACTTCAAAATTAAATATTGGCATTTTTGAATCCGTGATTTGGCGGGTAAATCATGCACCTGGAGTAAGAGGATTTGATGTAAATTATCTCAATCCTATTGCGCTTTTACGCCCTTTGGAATTTTCCATAAACTCACCAGATAATGTCCTTGTCGGCATAAATGCAAAATACGAACTCCCTCTGAAATCTTATTTATATGGCCAATTGGTTTTAGACGAATTTAGCTTAAAGAACATGAAGTTAGGGAATGATTGGTATGGTTTAAAATACGGATATCAATTGGGGGCAAAAATGTATGATGCGATTGGGTTGGAGAATCTAACTCTACAAGCAGAATATAATTTAGTTCGTCCTTATACTTATGCGCATCACGTTCCTAGACAGAATTATGCACATTACAACCAGCCACTAGCCCATCCGCTTGGCGCTAATTTTTCAGAAAAACTTTTCATAATAAATTATAGAAAAGACAGATGGGTTGCAAGAGCACAAATTATGATTGCTAAATATGGTGATAAAATAAAAGGTGACCCAACTTCTTACGGAAAGGATATCTATATGTCCACTGGTGAATTTGAAGAACCATCTGGTTTTATACATGCTGGTCGCCCATCCGATTTTGGTATAGCCATGTATCAAGGAAACCTTACTAAAATAAATTATTTGCAGCTTAATATTGGCTATTTAATAAATCCTTCTACTAATTTTAAGATTGATTTTAGTATTGTAAAAAGAGATTTAGTGAGTGAATCAGATGAGGTAAATACTATGTTTTACTCCATTGGGCTGAAAACAGACTTGTTCAATCATTATTACGATTTTTAGACCGCTA
>Ga0207984_1000175_pt1 | contig 40201 bp, 34 predicted proteins | sample ETNtaG_30_FD_185760 | JGI IMG/M metagenome (GOLD analysis project Ga0207984, IMG submission 185760) | Marine microbial and viral communities from oxygen minimum zone, Eastern Pacific Ocean - ETNP201306PF43B (SPAdes) (version 2) | ecosystem: Environmental > Aquatic > Marine > Oceanic ...
TCTGGAATCACAAAGCAAACATACAGAAAAAATTATGAAAACGATGAAGAGAAAAAGTCGGGATGAGAGGATTCGAACCTCCGATCTCTGGTCCCCCAGACCAGCACTTTAACCGGACTAAGCTACATCCCGAAAAAATCTCTATTTAATTATTGGCTAATAAAAAACAAAAATTAGTTTTGCAAAACTATTTTAATTTTTAAACACTTGAAGCAAAATCTAATCTTATTAAGCTTATTTTTTCTCTGTTTCAAACTATCTTTTAGTCAAGAAAGATTTACAATTAGTGGCTATGTACAAGAAGAAAATTCTGGAGAAAATCTAATTGGAGTTTCAATTTATGACAAAGCTTCTCAAAAAGGAACTACATCCAATCAGTATGGATTTTATTCTATCACTCTTGAAAAAGGAACTTACGAAATCATTTACTCATTTATTGGCTTAAATACAATCACTAAAAAAATAAACCTAAATGAAAATATAAGACTCAATATTTCTTTATCAGAAAAAAGTATTCTTTCAGAAGAAGTAATTATCACCTCTGAAAGACAAGATAAAAATATTGAAAGTTCGGATATGAGCCAAGCTAAACTTAAAGTTGAAAACATTAAACAATTACCTGTCATCCTTGGGGAGGTTGATGTTATAAAATCAGCACAACTCTTACCTGGGATCCAGTCTGGTGGGGAAGGTAATTCAGGACTTTACGTAAGAGGGGGAGGCCCAGATCAGAACTTAATATTACTTGATGAAGCAGTAGTATACAATGCTGCACATCTTTTTGGATTCTTTTCAGTATTTAATGCTGATGCTATTAAAGATATTAATATCATTAAAGGGGGTATGCCAGCTGAATATGGAGGAAGACTATCCTCTGTTTTGGATATTAGTATGAAAGATGGCAATAATAAAGAATATGAGGTAGATGGTGGAATTGGCTTACTTTCTTCACGCTTAACCCTACAAGGTCCTGTGCAAAAAAATAGAAGCTCCTTTATTGTTTCTGGAAGAAGAACTTATATAGATGTTTTGTCTAAACCATTTATGCAAAAGGATAATGCTTTTAATGGATCAGGATATTATTTTTATGATTTAACCACAAAAATTAATTATAGAATATCTGATAAGAATCGTTTATTCTTAAGTGGGTATTTTGGAAGAGATGTCTTTAAATTTATTAATTCTGATAATGACATAGGAATAAAGATTCCTTGGGGGAATGCTACAACATCTCTAAGATGGAATCATTTATTCAATGATAAATTATTCATGAACACATCTCTTATCTTCTCAGATTATCGATTTGAATTTAATCTAGAACAGAGTCAATTTGAGTTTAAAATATTCACCGGTATAAATGACTGGAACACAAAAGTAGACTTCTTATATCAACCCAATCAAAGGCATACTATAAAATTTGGTACAAATTATACCTATCATGAGTTTATGCCTGGAAATGCAACTGGAAAGTCAGGAGAAGTAATCTTTGAACCTGATGAAGTCTACAAAGAATACTCAAATGAAGGAGCTATCTATTTATCTGACGATATAGAGCTTACGGATGCTTTTAAAATACATGCTGGATTACGTTATTCTTCATTCCAACATAGTGGATATATAAGCTTTAGAGATTATCTAAAGAATGAAATAGAGGCAAATAATGATAATTATAGGCATTTAGAACCTAGATTATCATTTAGATATAAATTAAATAGTACAAGTTCATTAAAAGGAGCATATACTCAGAACTATCAATATGTTCATTTAGCTTTATTATCAGGAAGTAGCCTTCCAAGTGATCTCTGGGTGCCAAGCTCTTCAGAAATTAAACCAAAATTTTCAACCCAATATGGAATTGGATATTTTAAGAACTTGAAAGATAATATGTACGAAACTTCTATTGAGGCTTATTATAAAGAAATGACAAATCTTATTGAATACAAAGAAGGGGTATTGCCAGAGGATAATACTAACTCAAATAGTGATGGTGCTTTTACCTTTGGTAATGGTGATTCATATGGATTAGAACTACTCATAAAAAAAACTAAAGGTAAAACAACTGGATGGATTGGCTATACTTTATCAAAAACAACAAGATATTTTGATGAAGTAAATGAGGGTATTGCATTTCCTGCAAAATACGACAGAAGACATGATTTATCTATTACTGCTAAGCATAAATTATCTGAAAAATGGACATTGAGTAGTGTTTTTGTTTATGCAACAGGTAATGCTATTACACTTCCAACTGAAAGATATATGGTTGGAGGAAATATCTATACTGAATACACCTCTAGAAATGGATTTAGAATGAAACCATATCACAGATTAGATATAGGTGCTACCTACACTCCTAAAAAGAAAAAAAGATTCCAATCTTCATGGAGCTTTTCTATATATAATGTTTATAGTAGAAAGAATCCTTACTTTATATATTTCGCTTTAGAATCAGCAGAAGGGCAAGAAGGAAGTATACAGAATGGAGATCTAACACCAAAAGCATATCAAGTATCAATATTCCCAATTTTACCATCAGTTACTTGGAATTTTAATTTTTAATTATGAAAAACTATTTATTTCTTATTATTTTTATATTTTTCTCATGTCAAGAAGAGATAACGCTTGATTTACCACAAGCAGAAAATAAGCTTGTAGTAGAAGGAGCTATTGAGCCTGGCTTTCCTCCTTATGTTATTTTAACAAGAAATCAAGGGTATTTTGAATCTATCGATAACACTACATATAATGATTTATTTGTGAATGATATAGATTCAGTTAAAGTATGGTACTATAATGACAATGGAGAGAGAAAAATTAGAATACTAGAGCAAATCCCAGGATTAGATTCGCTACCTCCTATTTATACAGATCTGAGTTATTTTAGTATTGCCAACAATTATGAATTCAGTCAAGAAGGAGAGACCTATTATTTAGAAATTAAATGGAATGATAAGATTGTTACTGCTGAAACTACCATACCTGAACCAACTCCTTTAGATTGTCTTTGGGTTGAAAAAAGTGAAACAGCTGAGAAAGATTTTAAATATGATATACGAGCAGTATATTCTGATCCTGTAGGTGCCATAAATAATATATTAATTAGAAGTAAACGTTTAGAACATTGGAAAAGAGATTCTATTGATGGTCAGATTAAAAATGAAAATGATCCTCAACTAATTTTGCTTGATGCTGCCCCGAATGTACTTGCAAATGGAGAATCATTTAAGACTTATTTTCCAAGGCCTAGAGAAGAAGGAGGATTCCCCTCTGGATCATATAATACTGATCATTATAAAATATTTGATAATAACGGTACTGAAGATACTATCTTTCTATCACATGATATTGTTTTAATTAAATTTTGTCAAATAGATGTGCTCTCTGTAAAATTCTGGAGAGGTGTGGTCCGTCAATCTACATCAAATAATAATCCATTTACTGAGCCAATGAATCTTGTAAGTAATATAATCAATGGTTTGGGAGTTTGGACTGGATATGGGGCAGTGTATTATAAGATTCCTATTATAAAGGATACTATTATTAAAAAAGAATATGTACCGGAAATCATAGATATATTTTAATTTTACAAAAAATAATATAATGAGTAATAATATAGAAAAAATTAAAACATTAATTATCGGATCAGGCCCTGCAGGTTATACTGCAGCAATCTATGCGGCAAGAGCTGATTTACATCCGGTTGTTATTCAAGGACTACAGCCGGGTGGGCAACTGACTACAACTACTGATGTAGATAATTATCCAGGATACAAAGATGGAATTACAGGCCCTGAGATGATGGAAGATTTTAAAGCCCAGGCTGAACGTTTTGGCACTGATACAAGATGGGGGATGGTTACTAAAGTTGATTTATCTGAACGACCATTTAAAGTAGAGATTGATGAAAAAGTAAATGTCCTAGCTGAAACTATAATTATTGCAACAGGTGCTTCTGCTAAATGGTTAGGTATGGAGGATGAAAAACGATTAAGTGGTTATGGAGTCTCCGCTTGTGCAACTTGTGATGGTTTCTTTTACAAAGGACAAGATGTGGTGGTAGTTGGTGCTGGAGATACAGCAGCTGAGGAAGCAACATATCTAGCTAAACTTTGCAATAAAGTAACAATGCTTGTAAGAAAAGATGAAATGCGTGCATCAAAAGCTATGCAAAAAAGAGTTTTTAGCACTTCTAATCTAGATGTACTTTTCCATCATGAAACAAAAAGTATAAATGGAGAGAAGGGAGTAGAAAGTGTAACGGCATTCAATAATCAGACCGGTAAGGAAATTACTATTCCTATTGCTGGATTCTTTGTGGCAATTGGCCACATACCAAATACTGACTTGTTCAAGGGGCAATTAGAAATGGACAAAAATGGTTATCTTTTAATTGAAGAAGGAACTTCAAGAACTAAAATTCCTGGCGTATTTGCAGCTGGGGATGTAGCTGATCATGTTTATCGGCAGGCTGTTACTTCTGCAGGTACGGGCTGTATGGCAGCTTTGGATGCAGAACGCTTCCTAGCTGAGAGCAAGTAAATATATAAAACTGATGAAAAATATACCAAAGATAGTACAAAAGAGACCCTATGTGATTGAGGAGAAAGCTGGTAAAAAGGCATTCTGTAGTTGTGGGTTAAGCAGTAAAGACCCTTATTGTGATGGATCGCATAAAGACACCGGATTTTCTCCTGAGATTGTAGAATTAAAAGAAAATAAAAAAGTAGCCTGGTGTGGATGCAAACAATCAGTAAACGGAGCTTTTTGTGATGGAACCCATAAAACACTTTAATCTACTTTATAGTCTTTTAGATTTAATCTAAAATCAGCCCTTTCTGGCTTAAGGAATGGTACATTCCAAGATCCTTTGTAGTAAATATCAGTTGGAATGTGCTTACTATTAAAATAATCCATATTTACTATTACTTGCATATCTAAATCAATAAGCCAATGCTGATAAGAAAAAACATATTCTCTGTAAATTACATTAAAATTTTCTTTATCAAAATAGGAAACAATTTTTCTAATAAGCGCTTCCCCCAAATCCTTTTTGCTTAAATCTTTTTTGACTTCCACCAAAAAAATATAACAATCCCTTTCTTTATAGTTTATAGTATCAATTTTATAATCGTAATACTGCTGCATACTAATATCAAATACCGCTAACTTAATAGAGGCTCCTCCTTTGTTCTGTTCAGTATCATCACTCCCAATTGAAAATCCCACCGTTTTTGCATCTCGCATATTTTGACTCTCATTTTCATTTTTTCCATTTGATATTTTTAAAGAAACACCTATAGTGTCGTCAGGAAAGAATACCTCATCAAATGCATCAGGTGTATAATACCTATACTTATTTTCTATTTTACTTATTTTGGCATAAAAAGATGAAGTAGAATCTATATCTTTTTTTAATATTCTTGCGATCTTTCTAGAAAATATCTTCCCCTCATAATGAATGGAGTCATCTACAACCCAAGCTTTTTTACCATCAGAAAAATGAGTACCCCATCTATTTAGTATACCGATTTTTTTCTCTTTCTTATTAAAGATGTTTAGTTCACTTTCATACTTATGTGTGTAATATCTTAAATGTTTAAAAGCCATGTAAAAAGTAGTATCCGTTTTTACATAATGAATAAATTCATCTACATCAAAACCATCTTTTACTCCTGTGATAGTTACGCTATCAAGCAAAACTGACTTTACGATTTGCTCTTGTGAAGAAGCAAATTTGGAGAGAAAAAAAAGTAAGACTAATATTTTCTTCATAAAAGCAAAGATAAAAAAAGCAAGGCAGCAAAAGCTGCCTTGCTTACAATTACACATAAGCCGGATTCTGTTCCAAAAGGTACTATCATTTATCTAGGATTAAAGTTGCCTTTAACCTCTAACTGCCTACCCCTCAAGATTGGGCGAGCAACCCAAGAATCCTGATATACATGGCATTGCACCACATAGAGTTTGCCTGATTTCACTACAGCCGAACTGTACTTGCTTTCTGTTGCACTGGTCCTCACCCAAAAGGATGGACGGATGTTATCCGCTATGCTGCTCTGTGGTGTCCGGACTTTCCTCTTCTAAAAAAGAAGCGATAGCATCAGTAATTGCAAAACAAAAGTAGTTATTCCTGTTTAATTTATAAATTTACAGCCATGAAAAAAATAATTTCAACAGAAAATGCTCCAAAAGCAATAGGCCCCTATAGTCAAGCAATTTTGGTAGATAACACACTTTATTGTTCGGGACAAATTGCAATAAACCCACAAGATGGAATGTTAATTACTTCTGATATTTTAGCTGAAACCAATCAAGTAATGCAGAATTTGGCAGCCGTTTTAGAAGAAGCTGAAATGACTTTCGAAAATGTTGTAAAGTGTAGTGTCTTTTTGAAAGACATAAGCCAATATAGGGATATAAATAAGGTATATACACAGTATTTTGGAGAAAACCCTCCTGCCCGTGAAACAGTGGAAGTTTCAGTCTTACCAAAAAATGTGAATGTAGAAATCTCACTAATAGCCGTAAAATGAAAAGAAAAAGTTTCTTAAAGTCAATCTTTGGAGCAGGAGCACTACTAAGTGTTCCCTATTGTAGTAATCCAGAAGAATTGGATGAGATCAATCATCAAATAAATGGTCTAACTGACAAATGCAAGGGGAATATGGTGGCCTTTAAATCTGTGCCTATTGACAAAGTAAAAGTGGGACTTATTGGAATAGGGAATAGAGGAAAAACGCTTATTCAAATGTTTGATTGGCTGATTGAGAATGAGAAAGCCGAGATTGTAGCCCTTTGCGATTTGGATCAAAAAAATATTGATTATGCCCTTAATCATTTAAAAAGTAAGCAATCTTTGATTCCTAAAACATATGGTAATGGAAAAAATGATTGGGAAAATCTAGCAAAATTGGAAGAGGTGGATTTACTTTTGATTGCAACTCCTTGGGAGTGGCATACGCCAATGGCAATTTTTGGAATGGAAAATGAAAAGCATGTTGCCTCTGAGGTGCCTATTGCTTATACTTTGGAAGATTGCGTAAAAATTGTTCAGATAGCTGAGCGAACTTCAAAGCATTGCATCATGATTGAAAACTGCTGTTATAATAGGGAAGAACTTTGGATTATGAATATGATTCAAGAGGGGGTTTTTGGGGAATTAACCCATGCGGAATGTGCTTATAATCATGATTTGCGCGCTTTACTTTTACATGAAACTTATTACAAAAATCAGTGGCGAATGAAACACCATACTGAGAGGAATGGGAATTTTTACACTACTCATGGTATTGGACCGGTAAGTTTTTACATGGATATTGGAAGGGGTGACACTTTCAAATATTTGACTTCAATGAGTTCGAAAGAGCAAAGTTTGAGTGCAGCTGTAAAAAAAACAAATAGTAATTTCCCGAGCGTAAAATGTGGAGATGTGAATACCTCACTAATTAAAACAGAAAACGGAAAAAGCATTATGTTGCAATTTGATGTGCATACAGGCAGACCTTATTCTAGGATAAACCAGTTAGTTGGCACAAAAGCAGTGCATGAAGGATATCCGAGTCGGCTTTATATTGATGGGGAAGAATTAGAATTTTGGGGACACAGATGGTTATCGGAAGAGGATTATTTGACTTACAGCAAAAAGTACGAACACCCTATGATGAGCAAACTCAAAAAAATTAGTGAATCTTTCAAACAAGGACATGGTGGCATGGATTTTATTATGATTTACCGCTTGATTAGCTGCTTAAATAAAGGTATTCCGCTAGATATAAATGTGTATGATAGCGTGATGTGGAGTGCCATTACGCCCCTTTCAGAACTTTCTGTAAGTTTGGATAGCCAACCAATAGCTTTCCCTGATTTTACAGGAGGTAATTGGAAAGAAAAGAGAACATCAGAAATCATGCGAGAGATTTAAAAATCATGTATTAATGATTTCGTATCTTTGCACCTCCAAAAAATAAAAAATGAAAGCAGTAGTAAGTATAATTATGGGAAGCACATCTGACATGCCGGTAATGAAAAAGACAGCAGAGTTTTTAAATGATATGGAAATCTCATTTGAGATAAATGCATTATCAGCACACAGAACACCACAGATGGTAGAAGAGTTTGCAACAAATGCTAGAAAGAATGGAGTGAAAGTAATCATTGCAGGCGCAGGAGGTGCGGCACATTTACCAGGAGTAGTTGCTGCCTTTACAACTGTCCCTGTAATTGGAGTTCCTTGTCGTTCATCTATTTCTATTGACGGATGGGATTCAATTCTTTCAATTTTACAAATGCCTCCTGGTATCCCAGTTGCTACTGTTGGATTAGATGGCTCGCTTAATGCAGGAATTTTGGCTGCTCAAATTTTAGCAACTGATAATGAAGAAATTCATGCGAAAGTACTTGCTTATAAAGAAAACTTAAAGCAAAAGATTGTAAAAGCCAATGAAGATCTGGCTAGCCATGAATATCCTTTCAGAGTACAATAAATTTACTATTTTAGGGCTTCAAATGAGGTCCTATTTTTTTACAATATTATTTAGTTTTTTCTCACTAATTTGTTTTAGTCAGAATTATGATTCTAAAAGCAATTCACTAGGGGGAGTTGGACTTACTAAAACTTCTGTTTGGAGCAATTTTACAAACCAAGCTGGACTTGCAGAAATTAATCAGATTTCAATTGGGGTAGGAACTGAAAACTCTTTTGGCATAAAAGAACTCAGTACACATACTGCTGTTTTTGCTCTTCCGGTAAATGGAGGTGTATTTGGATTAAACATAGCTTATACTGGTTTCGAATTATACAATGAAAGTAAGATTGGACTAGCTTTTGCAAAAAAACTAAGTGATGGATTTAATATTGGGGTTCAAATAGATTATTTAGGTGTGTATGTAGATGAAAGCACTAATAATCGTAATAACTTCACTTTTGAAATAGGGGCTCAGAAAAGGTTAATGCGAGAGTTAACGCTTGGAGCTCATATTTTTAATCCTATTGGAGTAAAATTAAATGAGCAGGAAAATATTCCATCTATCTTCAAACTAGGATTACGCTATGATGCTAATGATAAAGTTGCTATTTTTACAGAAGGAGAATTAGAAAGCGAACAAAATGCTAAACTTAAAATCGGATTAGAATACAAGATTATTAAACAAATACAATTAAGAACTGGCTTCAGTACTAATCCTGCCAAAAATTCCTTTGGAATTGGATACACACTTAATAAGATACAACTTGATATAGCGGTAAACCGACATCAACTTTTGGGTTATTCCCCACAGTTCTCAGTAAGTAGTACTTTTTAGCATGAAACGGCTTTTAATATTTTGCTTTCTTTCAGTAATAGCACTGCTAAGTTTTGGACAAGACAATAATCAATTATTAGAAGAAATTGTGGAGCAAATTGCAGAGGAGAATGATGAGGAGTTAGATTATGGCGAACTATATGAAGCACTTTATTATTTTGCTGAAAACCCTATAAACCTGAATAAAACTACAAAGGAGGAGTTAAGAGAATTATACTTTCTGAATGCTTATCAAATTGATAAATTATTAGTACATATTGAAAATAATGGGAAACTCCTCTCCTATTTGGAATTGCAAACAATTGCTGGGTTTGATGTGCAAACAATTCAGAACTTGTTGCCATTTATCAGTATTACACCAAAAGTCACAAGTAAGCAACTTTTTGCAAACATCAATCAATATATAATTATTCGTGATCAGTTTTATTTGCAAGAACAAAAAGGCTATATCCCTGATGAAGATGATGAAATTCACTACTTAGGAAATGCGCACAGAACTTACTTTAAGTATCGTTTAAAAAATAACTTCTTACAAGCAGGAATTACAGCAGAAAAAGATGCTGGAGAGAATTTCCTAGGAGAAAGACAGCCTTATGGTTTTGACTTTTACTCAGCTCATTTGCAAGCTAAAAATATTGGAAAAATAAAAAATGTAATTATTGGAGACTATCAAATGAATTTCGGGCAAGGAGTTGTAATGCAATCAGGAATGAGTTTTGGGAAATCATCAGAGGTAATTAATATTCAGAAAAGTGGAAATTTGATAAAAGCACACACTGCTGCTGCAGAAAATTTATTTTTCAGAGGAAGTGCAATACAAATAGAACCTATCAAAGATTTAAATGTTATTGCTTTTATATCCTCACATAAAGTAGATGCAAATATTACTGATACACTAGAAAATGAAAAAATTGCTTTTTCCTCTATTCAAGGGACAGGAATGCACAGAACAGAGAGTGAGCTTTTAGATAAAAATGTGATTTTACAAAATCATTTTGGAATGCATGCCAACTATAATCTGAAGAATCTCAATCTTGGAATTTCCTATTATAAAACTAAAGTTAAAGGCTTTTATGATAAGAATATTTACCCTTATAATAAGTTTGATTTTAATGGAACTACTAATCAAAATCTTGGTATAGATTATCAATATTTATACAGAAATATGAACTTTTTTGGAGAAATAGGAAGGAGTGAGAATGGAGGGATTGCACATGTAAATGGAATAATGATGGGCTTAGACAAAACAATTTCTGCATCCTTACTTTACAGAGATTACTCCAAAGATTACCAAAGTGAATACGCTAATGCCTTTGGAGAAAGAAGTTCCCAGAATGAAAAAGGTCTTTATTTTGGCTTAGAATTTACCCCGAACCATAAATTTAAAATTAAAGGATATGCTGATAATTATGAGTTTCCTTGGCTTAGATTTGGAGTAGATGCACCAAGCAAAGGAAATGATTATTTATTGCAAGCTGATTACAAAATCAGTAGAGCAATTAAAATGTATGTTCGATTTAAATCAGAAACTAAGGAAGACGAATTACCTGAATCTACTGCAATTAGCGGAAAAAGAAAGGAAAACTTCAGGTTCCATATTAATTACAAAGAAGGAGAAAATTGGAGCTTTGCAAACCGATTTGAGACTTCATTAATTGATTTTGATGATACAAAAACAAATGGCTACATGCTTTATCAGGATATAAAATACAAACCTTTATTTTCAAAATTTAGCTTTACAAGCCGTTATGTTCTATTTAATGCAATTGAATATGATAATAGAATCTATGCCTATGAAAATGATGTGCTGTATGGTTACTCCATTCCTGCTTATTACGGAAAAGGAAATAAATCGTATGTTGTTATAAAGTATAATCCAATAAGAAATGTCGATCTTTGGCTAAGATTTGCACACACTACATATACAGATAGAACTGCAATAAAAAGCGGGTGGGATGAAATTGAAGGAAACAAAATGACAGAAATAAAACTCCAATTAAGATATAAATTCTAATGAAGCAACTAACAACAATACTAAATATAAAACATCCAATAATAATGGCTCCTATGTTTTTGGTAACCAATACCAAAATGATGATAGAAGCGCTAAATTCTGGAATTGCAGCTTGTATCCCTGCCCTTAATTTTAGAACTATTGAAGAATTTGAAAAAGCAATAAACGAAATAAGAAATAAATCAAACTCAACTGGATTAGGAGTGAACTTAATTGTAAATAAATCGAACTCAAAACTTAAAGTACAATTGGATTCATGCGTAAGACTAAAAGTTGATTTTATCATCACTTCATTAGGTAGCCCGGAAGATGTGATTAATAAATGCAAGCCATCTGGAATAAAAGTTTTTTGTGATGTAGTAGAAGAAAATTATGCGAAAAAAGTAGCAGAATTAGGAGCTGATGCAGTAATAGCTGTGAATAAAAATGCAGGAGGACATGCAGGGGATTTATCGTCAAAAGAATTGTTCAATTGTATTAATAATACTTGTGACACACCAATAATCTCAGCAGGAGGTGTTGGTGATAAATTAGGTGTTGATGAAAAACTATCAGAAGGGTTTGCTGGTTTGTCAATTGGCTCTCCGTTTATTGCTTGTGAAGAAGCAGGTATATCAGAAGAATACAAAAAAGCATGTGTTGACTATGGAAAGAATGATATTGTTATGACTACTAAAATATCTGGAACGCCATGTACAGTAATAAACACCCCTTATGTTCAGCAAGTAGGTACTGAACAAAATTGGCTAGAAAAAATGATGAGTAAAAACAAGAAAATCAAAAAATGGATTAAGATGCTTACTTTCTTAAAAGGAATGAGGTCAATAGAGAAAGCTGCATTAAGTAGCACTTATAAAACTGTATGGTGTGCCGGGCCAAGCATTGAATACACAAAAGAAATACTACCAATAAAAGAAATTGTGAATCAACTTGTTAATTAGAATATCTTAACCTTTATTTTCTTCCAAACCTTACTTAATAAATAAGCTGAAATTAAAGCAACTATAGTAAGTATTCCTCCTAATTGTAAATTTCCATAAATAAAATAGCCTGTAGCAAAAAGCAAACTATAAATCATAGCTAAAGCCAAAAGCATTGCTAATATACCGGCAGGAACTGACCAACCTTCTGTTTCAATTTGCTCATTACCAATTATAGTTTTCCAACCTGGCCCTCCAGGGGTTGTTTTTTTGTAAAAGTTTAGAAGTATTTCTTTATCTTCAGCAGGAGTTGAAAAAGTCACCAGAAGCCAAACTACTGTAGTAATAAATACGACTATTGGAAATTTCATGTAGTCTGGCATTAATGCACTATCTCCGAATAAAGCAGAAGATATTACATCAATATTAAATAATATCGAAACTATCCCAGATACAAAAATAGCGGATACTTCACTCCAGGCATTTATTCTCCACCAAAACCATCTGAGAATAAAAATAAGCCCTGTCCCTGCGCCAAACATCAAAATAAAATCAAATAACTGCAAAGCATTGGTAAGCAGCAATGCCAAAGCAGCAGAGGCTAAAAATAGTAGAACAGTTGCAAATCTACCAACATTAACCAACTGCTTCTCACTAGCATTAGGGTTGATTTGTTGTAAATAGAAATCGTTCACCACATAGGATGCTCCCCAATTCAAATGAGTAGAAATAGTGGACATATAAGCCGCAATTAAAGAAGCCAAAACCAAGCCCAATAATCCTGTTGGTAATTTGGTAAGCATAGCAGAATAAGCCAAATCATGCCCTAATTTATCTTCACTAACAGCCGGAAAAGCATAACTAATACTAGCTATATCTGGAAAAACAACTAATGATGCTAAAGCCACTAAAATCCAAGGCCAAGGACGTAAGGCATAATGCATAATATTAAAAAAGAAAGTTGCTCCAATCGCATGATTCTCGTCTTTTGCCGCCAACATTCTTTGAGCAATATAACCACCACCTCCAGGTTCTGCCCCAGGATACCAAGCACTCCACCACTGCACAGCAAGTGGAATAATCAGTAGCATTATGAGTTGTTCTGTATTTGAGAAATCTGGAAGCATTGATATTTTTCCCATAACATTAGGATGGGTAATTAAAGCCTGAACCCCACCTATTTCTGGAATATTTACTAAATAATATGCAGCTCCAACAGAACCAACCATTGCAACAAAAAAGAGTAAAAAATCAGTATAAACAACACCTTTAAAACCTCCCATTGTGCTAAAAATAACTGTAATTAATCCTGCAATCCCAATTGTTTCAAAAGCAGTTAAACCCAACATAACTTGCCCAATTTTTATAGCGGCTAAAGAGATTCCTCCCATAGCCAGTACATTAAATATCACACCTAAATATAGGGCCCTAAAACCTCTTAAAAATTTAGCAGGTTTTCCTGAATATCTGAGTTCATAGAACTCAATATCAGTATTCACATTGGATTTTCTCCAAAGTTTTGCATAAACAAAAACTGTGAGTAATCCTGTAAGTAAAAACACCCACCATACCCAATTTCCTGCTACACCATTATTTCTTACAATATCAGTTACAAGGTTCGGTGTGTCAGTAGAAAATGTAGTTGCCACCATAGAAAGCCCCAACAACCACCAAGGCATATTTCTTCCTGAAAGAAAAAACTGAGAAGAACTTTCTCCTGATTTTTTTGACACAATTAAACCAATTAATAAAGTAATTAGCAGAAATGAAATAATAATTATCCAATCTAAATTTGCAATTTCCATATGTGAATTTTATTTGAACAAATCTAATGAAATCTTTTACTTAAATAGCTTTACATTTGCCCAATGAAGAATGATAATTTTTACATGCTAGCCAAAACTATGTTTGGCTTAGAGGGAATCTTGGCAGAAGAGTTAAGAAAACTTGGAGCTCAGAATGTAAAACCAATGAATCGTGCTGTAAGTTTTAAAGGTGACAAGGGTTTTATGTATAAGGCAAACCTAAACTTAAGAACGGCTCTTAGAATTTTAAAACCAATTGCATATTTTCAGGCACACAATGAAAAAGAATTGTATCAGAAACTGTGCGAAATTGATTGGCCTGGAATCTTTGATTTAGATTCAACTTTTGCTACGCATGCCACTACTCATTCTGAAGTTTTTACGCATAGTAAATATGCATCATTAGTAATGAAAGATGCAATCGTAGATACTTTTAGAAAAAAGTTTGACAAGCGACCAAATGTTGACCCTGAAATGCCAAACATCAGTATTAATCTTCATATTGCTAAACACACTTGCACAGTATCTCTAGATAGTTCAGGAGATTCTTTGCACAAAAGAGGGTATAAACTAAATGCAGTTACTGCCCCTATGAATGAAGTATTAGCTGCTGGTCTTATATTATTAAGTGACTGGAATAAAATATCCAATTTTCATGATCCAATGTGCGGTTCAGGAACTTTACTAATTGAAGCGGCACTTATTGCCTATAATATTCCTGCGAATATTTTCCGTGAACGCTTTGGATTTGAAGGATGGAAGAATTTTGATGAAGAGCTATTTGAGAAAATAAAAGAAATTTCTCTTGAAAAAGAAACCCATTATTACGGCAAAATAACCGGAAGTGATCATTTCCAAAAAGCTGTAAGAATTAGTAGAGAAAATATTGACAATGCTCTATTCTATGAAAATATCAAAGTAACTAAATCTGACTTTTTTGAAACTGAAATAGCCCCAGAGACTTTTGTAATATTTAACCCTCCTTATGGAGAGAGAATTGATTTAGGAGTAAATGATTTTTATGAAAAAGTAGGAGCCACCTTAAAGCACAAATATCAAGGATGTAGTATTTGGCTAATTTCATCTGACATTGAAAACATGAAATTTATTGGTTTACGCCCAAGCAGAAAGATAAAAGTAATGAACGGCAAACTTGAATGCAGCTTTAGAAAGTTTGAAGTTTATGAAGGTAGTAAGAAAGCCAAAAAACAACAAGGTTAATTTTCAGAGAAATTAGCTAAAAATAAAAAAGCCTGCAATTGCGAGCTTCTCTTTTCCATTATCTGTTAATTACTCTGAAAGAGTTTTAGCGTTTTCAATAGATATTTGCTTGCCATCCAGAAGTGGTTTTACAAAAGCATCATTAAAGCCGGCTGTTTTCACCTCTTGTAATCTTGTATTGGCAGTAGCATAATCGTTATAAGTTCCTGCATGGTATCGGTATAATTTGGAGTTATTGATATTCTCTTTTACAACCTCTCCAATTTTTATCATTTTTGCTAATACATTAGCTGGTACATTTTCTTTATAAACCCCTATTTGCACTACATATTCTACATTTGGCTTTGCCTCTTTTTTCTCCACTTTTGGAGTTGCTACTTTAGAGGTGTTTCTTCTTGGTAACTTCCCATTTACTGCTCTTATTGCAGCATACAAACCAATCTTTTTTCCATCTTTAAATGCCACTACAAATGAACCTTCAAATCCTCTTAAAAGCATCTTATTCTGCTGCTCAACCGCATCTTTATAATTAGTATAAGAACCAGTAAAATACCTTGTAAAACCATCATTAGAGGTAAATGAAATCACATTAGGAACCCCTTTGAAAATATCTTTTGACAACACTACTTTATACGCTCCAATTTGCACTCTGAAAATAATTTTACCTATCGAACTTTTTACTTCCTTTTTTGAATCTTCTTCTTTTAATTCTTCCACCTCATTGGTTTGCTCTGTTGCGGCAACCATCTCTTCTGTAGTTTCTCCCTCTTTTGCTACTTCTTCTTTTTTCGGAACTACTGGTGTAGGAGGTGTAGGACTATAAAGAGTAACCACCCCATCTTCTACCTCTACAATCTCAGTATCGTCCATTCCTTCATTCAGTTCTAATTGGGCTTGTCGGTTTATTGCCTTATCAAAACTACCATAAGAACCAACAGAATAAACAACCATTCCATCATCTTGCAACAAACTTTCCAAATCATCAAAACTCAGAAATTTATTAATCACACTTGCAGGAACATCATCTCTGAATTCTCCAAGCATAACCGCAAATCGCTTACCTTGAATTTTAGTATTGATTGATGGAACATCATTTATAATATTAAAAGCATTTGCTTTTGCAATCAAATAATCATTAATCGATTTGAAATCATCTTTTGAGATTTCATTTTCGTTATACACATTGGCATATTCTCTTGATGCAGCATTGTATTTGCTATACATACTTTTCGATTGTTCATCAGAAAGTTGTACTCCTTTTGCATTTACAATAGCTCCTCTTGGCGTATTTGCTTCTTCATCTATGTAATTAGGAATACCATCTTTATCATCATCAATAGGACAGCCATTTGCATCCACATTCACCCCTTCTGGCGTTTCAGGACAATAATCATCAATATCTGCCACCATATCACCATCAGAATCTTCCACATCTAATACCTTAAAATTCACCTCAGCATAGAATCTCTGGTCGGAATATGGTCTTGCTTTTCTTGGCTTTGGCGTAAATAAATCAAAATGAACCGTAAAAGTGGTTACTATAAAATTATCACTTCCACCTTCCTCTACTCCATCAATCATATCAGTAAGAGTGTAATGATAACGCACACCCATATCCAATCCTATTCTCTCAGAAACATCAAGCATTACTCCAATTCCCATTGGAATAGCTATAGCAGTTTCCGTTTTTTGGCTTTCGGTTTTGAAATTTAATAGTTCTCCCCCAATGGATAAGAATGGGGTTAGTTTTGAATTCTTGGAAATATTATTGAAACTATACCTTAAGCCTAATCCAGCAGTTTTTACATCTGAGCTGAAAGAAGTTGTATCCACATCATTTATTTCGTTTAATCTACCATTGCCTAACAAAAAGGTTAAGTCCAGATTATTGCTTAAATTCATTCTTACGCCAAAATGATATCCTTGATTACCCATTAAAAAGTTCTTTTGAGGTCCTACAATATCTCCTTTAAAAAGATAAGAGCCCGTGCCAAAAGAAAGCATTGGTTGGAAAGGAGCTTTTACCTTATCATCAGGATGTCCATCCTGAGCAAAAGAATTAATACTACTTAATACAAGGGTGGCTACAAAAAGCCTGAAAAGTAATTTTTTCATTGTCAGTTTTTTTTACAGCCGTAAAAATACTAAAAAAATCAGAAAGGAATTAGATATTCTAAAAATTAGGTTTTAAAGTGTATTTATTATAGAACTCATCTATAATCACTACTGCTTCTTTTGGACTATTAACAATGTTAATTAAATGCAAATCTTTCTGACTGATATTTTTCTCTTTGCTTAGCATGGTTTCCTTGATCCAGCCTATTAGCCCTTCCCAATAAGTTTCGCCCACTAGTACAATTGGGAATTTACCGATTTTCCCAGTTTGTATAAGTGTAATTGCTTCAAATAATTCGTCTAAAGTGCCAACTCCACCAGGTAATACGATAAATCCTTGTGCATATTTTACAAACATTACTTTTCTAACAAAGAAATAATCAAAGTTAATGAGTTTATCAGCATCAATATAAGAATTAGCAGATTGCTCAAATGGTAATTCAATATTCAATCCAACTGATTTTCCAGCACCTCTTTTTGCTCCTTTATTTGCCGCTTCCATAATCCCAGGGCCTCCTCCAGTAATTACACCATAACCCGCTTGGGTTAATAAAAATGCAATTTCTTCTGCTTGTTTATAATATTCATTATTTGGTTTTGTTCTAGCTGAACCAAACACAGAAACACAAGGTCCTATTTTTGACATGGTATCAAACCCTTCCACAAACTCCGACATGATTCTAAATATTTGCCATGAATCGGATGTTTTTATTGCATTCCAATTTTTTCCTTTAAATGCCCTTCTAATCTTTTTTTCTTGTTTATTCATATTCTTAATTAATATATCACAAATATAATGATCTTATGCCAATTCTCTTTTCAAATATTCTCCTGTAAAACTCTTCTTGCATTTTACGATTTCTTCTGGTATTCCGTTACAAATAATCTCGCCTCCTTTTGCACCTCCCTCTGGCCCCATATCAATGATATAATCTGCCGCTTTTATCACATCCATATTGTGTTCAATAATTAATACCGTATTCCCTTTATCTACCAATTTCTGAATTACATCCAAAAAAACTTTTACATCATGAAAATGCAAACCAGTAGTTGGTTCGTCTAAAATATAAAAGGTTTTTCCTGTATTTTTTTTTGAAAACTCTGCCGCCAATTTTATCCTTTGTGCTTCCCCACCAGAAAGTGTTGTGGAGGATTGCCCCAAAGCAATATAACCTAAACCCACATCTTGCAGTGTTTTTATTTTTCGGTAAATAGCTGGAATGGATCTGAAAAATTCTACCGATTGGTTAATGGTCATACTTAATACATCCGCAATCGATTTTCCTTTGTATCTAATTTCCAAAGTTTCCCGATTATACCGCTTTCCATTACAAAGCTCACAATGAACCAATACATCAGGTAAGAAATTCATTTCAATGGTTTTTAATCCTGCCCCATCACAATTTTCACATCTTCCGCCTTTTACATTAAAGGAGTATCGCCCTACTTTATACCCTCTTATCTTTGATTCCGGCATATTGGCATATAAGTTCCTGATATGGGAGAATACACCTGTATAAGTTGCTGGGTTTGACCTTGGTGTTCTGCCAATTGGGGACTGGTCCACCTCAATCACTTTGTCAATATTTTCTACCCCTTTTATTTTATCGTATGGCAAAGGGGTTTTTACTCCTCTATAAAAATATTTATTGAGAATGGGATAAAGTGTTTCGTTAATAAGGGTAGACTTTCCACTTCCTGAAACACCAGTAACGCAAACAAAAACACCTAATGGGATTTTTAAATCTACCGATTTCAAGCTATGCCCTTTTGCCCCAAATAATTGTAAAGTTTTCCCATTTTCCTTTCTCCTTTTTGGCACTTCTATTTTTAGTTGTTTTTTTAAGTATCTGGCTGTTAGATTTTTATTTTTTAGAATCTTTTTTAAGTTCCCTTTTGCAACAATTTCCCCTCCATGGATCCCTGCCTCCGGACCTAAATCTATAATAAAGTCAGAAGATTCAATCATGTCCTTATCATGCTCCACAACAATTATTGAGTTGCCAATATCACGCAATTTTTTTAAGGAACTAATCAGTTTTTTATTATCCTTCTGATGCAAACCAATACTTGGCTCATCTAAAATATAAAGCACATTAGTTAGTTGTGCCCCTATTTGAGTAGCCAAACGAATTCGTTGGGCTTCCCCACCAGAAAGTGATTTTGAATTTCTATTTAATGAAAGATAGGAAAGACCAACATCCAAAATAAATCGCACCCTTTTCTTTAATTCCTTAATGATGTGTTTAGCAATAACCTTTTGATTATTATTTAGTTGCTGCTCAATAATATCAAGCCAAAGGGAAAAAGCAGAAATATCCATAGCGGTAAGTTGATGAATACTATATTCGCCCACCTTATAATGCATAGATTCTTTGTTTAAGCGACTCCCCTCACAGTTATCGCAAATAAAATCTGTCATATAATTACTCGCCCATCTTTCAATCGATCTTACATAACCGAGCTTTGCTTGCTCTTTAATAAAATTAAAGATGCCATCAAAATGTAATTTGTATATTTTTGACACACCAATTCTTTTTAATTTTACAGAAAAAGTGCCAGTCTCTCCATAAAAAATAGCATGCATTCCAGCTTTACTGATTTTTGACATAGGTGTACTTAATGTAAAATTGTATTTTTTACCAATTACTTCCAATTGCCTTGTTATCCAATCCGATCTTCGGTTAGCTATTGGCGCAATTGCCCCTTGATTGATGCTTTTTGATTTGTTAGGAATTATCTTTTCTTCATCAACTTCTTTTAAAGTTCCTATTCCGTTACAATGCTTACAAGCCCCTTTTGGAGAATTAAATGAAAAAGAATTAGGTTCAGGGGTTTTGTATGCTATTCCAGTTGTATGGCACATCAAGTCTCTACTGAAATATCGTGTAGAGTTTGTTTGCTTTTCCAGAATCATCATCACGCCATCTCCGTCTTTTAGTGCCTGCATTAAAGATGTTAGGATTCTTTTTTTATTATCCTTATTTACTCTTAATCGGTCAATTACAATTTCAATATCATGGGTTTTATAGCGGTCTAATTTTAGCCCAGGAGTTATTTCAATCATCTGTTCATCTACCCTAACTCTGATAAATCCTTTTCTTAGAATTTGTGCAAAAAGCTCCCTATAATGTCCTTTCCTTGCTTTTACAATTGGGGCTAAAATACTGATGGATTTTCCTTTAAATTCTTTTAAGATGAGTTGCAAGATTTGTTTATCTGTATATTTTACCATTTTCTCGCCTGTTTTGTAGGAATAGGCAATTCCCACACGAGCATAAAGCAAGCGTAAATAATCGTAGACTTCAGTAATAGTACCAACAGTCGATCTCGGGTTTTTATTGGTAGTTTTTTGTTCTATGGCAACAACCGGACTAAGACCAGTTATTTTGTCTACATCTGGGCGTTCCATATTGCCCAAAAACTGCCTGGCATAAGCATTAAAAGTTTCTAAATATCTTCTTTGTCCTTCTGCATGAATTGTATCAAAAGCAAGAGATGATTTTCCACTTCCACTTAATCCTGTAAAAACCACCAATTTGTTTCTTGGAATTTCTAAATCAATGTTTTTCAAGTTATGGACTCTTGCTCCATAAATATTAATACTGTCTTGCTTTGTCATTTTTTATTTTTCCTGTTCAGGAGTTTCAAAATCGTCAAACATCAAAAGTAAAGGATCAGTTGGTATTTTCAAAATGTATCTCCTTCTAGATTTATCTGGTAAAGAAGTAGTGTTTCTGAGCCAAGGATTTAATTGCTTTAAGAGTTTGTAATTTGTTCCATTTGCCGTTGCAAAATCAGCTAAATCTGAAATAGTAGAATCTATCTCAATAGTTTTGTATTTTGGCATTACATACAAATCTTTTTCCCGATAAATGAAACCATATTGTTTTGGATTTTCTAAAATTTCCTTTACTGCTATAATTCTAAAAACATATCTAGAAGTTTCAGAATTTAAATGCAAATTGTAATAATTATTGGTGCCTTGTTTCTCAATTAGTCGTGAAATACCGTTTTGTCCTTTATTATAAGATGCCGCTGCCATAGTCCAACTGCCGAATTTCTCAAAAGCCTCCCTTAAATATTCACAAGCCACTTTGGTTGATTTTTCAAGATTATATCGCTCATCAATTGCAGTATTTACTTCCAAACCATATTCTTTAGCAGTGCTTTTTAGAATTTGCCAGAAACCTGCCGCACCAGAAGGAGAAATCACATCCTCTAACCCACTTTCAATTACTGCTAGATACTTAAAATCATCTGGTATATTATTGGCTTTTAATATTGGCTCAATTATTTGGAAAAATTTACTTGCTCTTTTCAAATACAACATAGTGTTGGACTGCCAATAAATATTTTTCAGTAATTCCTTATCCATTCTTTCCCAAATATCTTCTGATTTTAAATCTACTTTTTCCCCACAAAAATTCATATTAGCTGGCTTACTAATGGTAAAAATATTATATTTTTCATTAAATTGTTTTTGGTGTAGTTTGTCTTCCGATAATTTTTTAGTAGGATAGGAAAACAATAGAAAAAAGAAAGATAAAACTGCAAGAAAGGAAACAAATGAATTGGTGTTTTTCATTTTTTAGAAATTAGTTTTTAAATCAGAAAAGCTTGGAGAATCTTGGTCTTTATCTGACACAATAGGACTATCCCATCCCCAATCGATATTTAAATCTTTATCATTCCAAACAATTGAACCCTCTGACTCTTTATTATAAACCCCAGTACATTTATAAGTAAAAATGGTATCGTCTTCTAAAGTGATAAATCCATGGGCAAATCCTGGTGGAATCCAGAAAGAGGTCTTATTATCTCCATTTAAAACAACAGAAAAATACTGCCCATAAGTAGCGGAATTTTTTCGGATATCTATCGCAACATCTAATGCAGCCCCACTAATAACTCTTACCAATTTTCCTTGTTCAAAAGGAGGATTTTGAAAATGTAAGCCTCTTAAAACACCTTTTGCAGAAAACGACTGATTATCTTGTACAAAATTTAGGTTTAATCCTTCTTTTTCGAAAGCCCCTTTACTCCAACTCTCAAAAAAATAACCCCTATCATCTGAAAATATTTTTGGCTCAATTACTAGAAGTCCTTCAATGGATGTTTTTATTATATTCATACTTATTTTTTTAGAAAGTGGGCTAATATACAAATTAAGCAATTCTAAAACATTTTCCAAAATGTAAAAGTTTATATTTGCAGAAAAAAATTATGAATAAATTTAACCTAAGCATTTTAGTAGCTGCAATTACTCTTACCGCTTGCAATCCGAATGATGCTTTTACCCAAAAATTAGAAACTGAACTTGATAGCGTAAGTTATAGTTTAGGAGCTTTCAATGCATTACAACTTCAAGGGCAAGGGCTTGAGGATATAAATGCAAATGCATTAAGCATGGGGATCAAACATATTTTCAATGATGATTCTCTTTTGATAACGCAAGAACAGTCCCAAAAAATACTTGAAAAATATTTTAAGACATTACAAGATAAATTGGAAGCGGAAAAATTAAGATTGCAGGACTCCATAACTGCAGTAGCACAAATTTGGATAGATGCAAGAAAGGTGAATGAGGAAACAATAACAACTGCTAGCGGACTGCAATATGAAGTTTTAGTAAATGGTGAAGGAGAAGAAAATCCAACTGCTGAGAATCAAGTTACAGTGCATTATCACGGAAGTTTAAATGATAGTACAGTTTTTGATAGCTCAATAAACAGAGGAGAACCTGTTACATTCCCAGTAAATGGAGTGATTCCTGGTTGGACGGAAGCGCTACAATTAATGAAAGTAGGGGATAAATGGAAATTAACTATCCCTAGCACATTAGCTTATGCCGAAAAAGGAATACCTCAAGCTGGCATACCTCCAAATGCAACTTTAATATTTATTGTTGAATTAATAAGTATTCAATAAAAGTCAATTTTCCTACAATGTTTTATTTATAGCGGCATGAAAAAACTACTAATAATTTTACTTTGCTTACCGTTATTTACACAAGCCCAAAACTGGAAAGATTTAAAAAAAGCAGCTGAAAAGGTAAATAAAGAATTGATAAAAGGAGATTCTTTTAGTGAAAAGGAAGCTGCTAATGCTTTAAAAGAAACCCTAAAAAAAGGAACAGAAAAAGGAGTAAACGTACTCTCAATAAGAAATGGGTATTTTGGTAATCCTAAAGTAAAAATTCCTTTCCCAAAAAATGCTACAAAAGTTGCCGACAAATTAAAACAACTAGGTATGCAAAAAAAGGTAGATGAGGTAATACTAAGCATCAACCGAGCAGCAGAAGATGCAGCTGTATTAGCAAAGCCAATATTTGTGGGTGCCATTAAAAAAATGAGTATTAAAGATGCAATCGGCATTGTAAAAGGAAATAAAACTGCTGGAACAGATTACTTAAACAGAAATACAAATTCAGCAGTTGTAAATGCTTTCAAGCCAATTATTAAAAATTCTTTAGATAAAGTAAATGCTACAAAACATTGGGAAAGCATAATGACTACTTACAACAAAATTCCATTTGTAGAAAAAGTAAATCCTGAATTGGAAACTTATGTAACTGAAAAAGCGATAAGTGGATTATTTTTTATGCTTGCTCAACAAGAAATTGCCATAAGAGAAAATCCGAAAGAAAGAACCTCTGCCCTACTGAAAAAAGTTTTTGGCAACTAAACCCTTTGCAAAAATTCAACTAATTTTCTTGTAGCAATTCCTCTGTGGCTAATTGCACCTTTTTCTTGTTTTGTCATTTCAGCAAAAGTCTTTTTATGACCTAATGGCCTAAAAATAGGATCGTAACCAAAACCCTTTTCGCCCGCTTTTTCTTTTGTAATTTCTCCATTGCATTTTCCCTCAAATAGTAATGTTTTTCCATCTATAATAAGGGCTATTACTGTCCGGAATTTTGCTTCTCTATTGTTTTCTCCCTCTAGCTTTTGAAGGGCTTTGTGCATATTGTCTTCCGGACTACATAGTTCCCCAGCATAGCGAGCTGAATAAATGCCCGGCTCATTATTTAAAGCCTTAACCTCCAAGCCAGTATCATCAGCAAAGCAGTTATAACCGTAATTTGTAAAAACAAATTCTGCTTTTTGCACGGCATTTCCTTCCAAAGTATTTTGCGTTTCTGGAAGCTCATCATTACAATTAATCTCTTTCAAACTCAAAATTTGAATTTCACAGGGAAGCAAATCCTTGATTTCAGCTATTTTGTTATGATTGTTGGTAGCAAAAACAATTTTCATACAGCATAAAATTTTAGGCCGAAAATAGAGTTTTATTAGATATCTACTTCAATTAGACTAAGCATTTTTAAATAAAGGCGTAAATTTGCATTCTTTAATTTTAGTAATGAAAAATCTTTTAATTTATATTTTTACTTTTTGGAGTTTTGTCGCTTTCTCACAGCAAGGAAGAAATTGTGGAACCCAAAATCGTTTAGACTTTTTTAAGACACAACATCCTGAAAGTATCATAAACCAATCTGATTTAGAACTTCAAATACAAAAATGGATAAAAGATAATCCCAGTGTAAAAGCATCTGCCATTACCATTCCGGTGGTGGTGCACGTAGTTTACAAAAACAATGCCGAGAATATTTCAGATGCTCAAATTCAAACACAAATTGATGTGCTTAATGAAGATTTTAGAAGATTAAATCAAGATGCAAGCAATACGCCTTTCGATTTTCTGCCCTTTGCTGCTGATATGCAAATCGAATTTTGTCTGGCAAAAAGGTATTTAGGAGTTCCTGCCAATGGTATAGTCCGAAAACAAACTAATCTTCCTGAAATCCCTTTATATAGCGATAGTATTTTCTTTACCCAAATGGGAGGAAGTAATGCGTGGAACACCAATAGATATTTGAATATTTGGGTGTGTGATATTGCCGGAAATGTGATGGGATGGGCACAATTTCCCTCTGGCGGGAACAGCCAAACAGATGGCATTGTCATTGATTATGAAAGATTTGGCACAATAGGAACAGTTAACCAACCTTATCATAAAGGGCGAACTACAACCCATGAAGTAGGGCATTGGCTGAGTTTATTACATGTTTGGGGCGACAATAGTTGTGGGGATGATTTCGTTTCGGACACCCCTGAGCAAGAGCAAGCAAATTATGGTTGTAAAATCCATCCTCAAACATCTTGCACAAATAATGGAGATATGTTTATGAATTTTATGGACTATTCTGATGATGCTTGTATGAATATTTTTACCCAAGGACAAAAAACAAGAGCTATGGCTGCTATCAATACTTATAGATTTGGCTTGATTTCTTCATTGGGTTGTCAGCCATTTACTATTCCAAATGCAGATGCTGGAATAATAGCAATAATTAATCCAAATACGCAATTGGTAGAATGTGCAAGCCCTGTTTACCCAAAAGTAGTGATTAAGAATTATAGCACGGACACTCTTTTTGTGGCCACTATAAAATATTCTGTGGATGGCGGAAGTGAGCAATTTCAAGTATGGAATGGAGCCCTTGCCCAAAATGAAACGGATACAATTTATTTAGCTGGAATTCCTGCAAGTGGCACGCAACACACTTTTAGTGCAAATACTTTAAATCCGAATAATTCTACCGACATTAATTTGCAAAACGATACAAAGACCACCTCTTTCTCTACTCAATACGGAAATAAAATAAATTTGAAATTAGTTACGGACAATTACGGACAGGAAACTTCTTGGCAACTCTTTGACGCTAATTATACTTTAATTGATCAGGGTGACTCTCTTTCGAGCAACAGCCTTTATCAACTTGAATACTGTTTGCAAGATGGTTGTTATTATTTTGTAATCTCAGATACTTATGGTGATGGTTTCTGTTGCAATTATGGAAATGGAATGTTTTCTATTAAAAAGGAAATAGATAATAGTATTTTAGCAAGTAGTGCCCCTTTTACTTTTTCTGACACTGCTACTTTTTGTATTTCTGCTTTAAGTAATATTCAAATTCCAGGAAATATATTAGAAATTTTCCCAAATCCTACAAATGGAATATTTTATGTCTATTACCCTCAATACTCAAAAAATATTTCTAATTATGCAAAAATTTTTAATCCCCTAGGAAAATTGGTTTTAAAACAAGAAATTTTTGAAACTACAAAAATTGACCTAAGTAACCAGAAAAATGGAGTATATTATTTGAACATTACAACTAAGAACTCTCGTATAACTAAAAAATTAATTATTCAAAATTAAGATGAAAAAATCAATAATAATAGGATTGCTAATGATAGCATTTTTTACAAAAGCACAAGAAAGAAATATTAAAAAATGTGCAACTTCCCATCTTATGGAGTATGAAATGCAGACAAATCCTCAATATAAGAACATAGTAGAGAGTTATTTTAATGGATTAGAAGAGTGGTTGAAAAATAATTCAAATTCTGAAAATACAGTTATCACTATTCCTGTTGTGGTGCATGTAGTACATAAGCAATCTCATAATTTAGGAATTGGAACCAATATTCCGCAAATACAAATTGATGATGCAATTAGAATATTGAATGAAGATTATAGAAAGATGAATCCAGAATTTCCTAGTCCTCCAAGAAATACTTTTACAAGCTATTCGGGAGATTGCGAATTAGAATTCTGCTTAGCAACAACAGATGAAAATGGAAATGCAACAACAGGAGTAACAAGAACATCCACTTCAAAAACATCTTTTGATGCAGATGATAATACAGATTCCAATGCCATGAAAAGAACAGCAACTGGCGGAAAAGATGGATGGAATGCGCTGAAATATTTGAATGTTTGGGTTTGTAATTTAACCAATTCACAGGGAGGACAAACCCTTGGTTATGCCTATTTACCAGGACAGCAATCGCAAGCTTGGACGGCATGGAAAGATGGGCTTGTAGTAGATTACGCTTATTTTGGCACAGTAGGAAATGCGGCCTCTACTTCACAAAATGATGGCAGAACCCCAACACACGAAATTGGTCATTATTTAGGACTAAAACACACCTTTTGCGAGCAAACAGATGCACAAGGAAATACGATTTGTTGCGATAATGACAACTCTTCATCAGGAGGATATGTGGATGATACGCCTGCACAAAAAGATATTTATTGGGGAAATGTAAATTCTGGCACTAATAATAATACTTGTGATGACTCTCAATTCTCAAATTCCTTTACTTCTGACGTGTTAGATATGGATGAAAATTATATGTCGTACGCCTTTACTACTTGGATGTTTTCTCATAAGCAAATAAATGTGATGGATTACACCATGAACGCATCCACCGGGCAAGGAGGAAGAGAAGCACTGAAAACATCTAATGGCTGCATGATTTCTGGAATAAATGATATGCTACATGAAAATTTGATAAGCATATATCCTAATCCTACAAATGGGATAATTAATTTTAAATTTGCTATGAATATTAAAATAAATTCTATTATAATTCAGAATGTTTTAGGAGAACAAGTTGTTAAAGCTGAAAATATTCAAAATGATATTTTCTCTCTTAATTTATCCTCTTTACCTAAAGGAATTTATTTTGCTATTATTGATACGGACAAAGGAAGAAGTACCAAAAAAATCCTTTTATCTGAATAATGAAGACCTCCTGTATCACGGCAGAATTACTTCCTAAGAATTTAGTAAGTATTGTAGAAAAAATAGAAAATAAAAAAAGAATTTCTGATAAAGAAGCACTTTTTCTTTTTGAAAACGGCTCTGTTTCTTTGCTTGGAACTTTAGCTAACCAAATAAGAGAACGACTGCACGGCAATAATACTTATTTCAATAAAAATATCCATATTGAGCCAACCAATATTTGTGTTTTTGATTGCAAATTCTGCTCCTATTCTCGTTTGTTAAGCAAAAAAGAAGAAGCATGGGAATACTCTGAAAAACAGATGCTTGATATCCTAAAAAATGCGCCAAAAGATATTACAGAAGTGCACATTGTAGGTGGGGTGCATCCTAAAATGGGATTGGATTTTTTTGCAAATCTGATAAAAGAAATAAAAAAACTAAGACCCAATATTCATATTAAGGCATTTACTGCTGTGGAGTTGGAATACATTTGCAGAAAAGCAAAAGTAAGCTATAAAGAGGGTTTGGAAATATTGAAAAATGCAGGGCAAGGCAGTTTGCCTGGTGGAGGTGGAGAAATATTTGATGAAAAAGTGCGAAATGAAATTTGTGAAGATAAATGCAGCACAAATGCGTGGCTTGAAATCCATGAAGTGGCACATAGTTTGGGTATGTCATCCAACGCTACCATACTTTATGGCCATATTGAAAAACCCAAGCACATCATTGACCACATGAGTAGATTAAGAAATTTGCAAGATAAAACGGGTAAATTTAACGCTTTTATCCCTCTTAAATTTAGAAATAAAAACAACCAAATGTCGCATATTGAGGAAACTTCTACTATTACGGATATGCGAATGTATGCAATCGCCAGAATTTATTTGGATAACTTCAAACACATCAAAGCATATTGGCCCATGATCGGGAAAGAATCGGCTCAAACTCTTTTAGCTTTTGGCGTAAACGATATTGATGGCACTATTGATGATACCACCAAAATTTATTCCATGGCTGGTGCAAAGGACCAAAACCCAAAAATGACCACTAAGGAAATTGTAGCTTTAATTAAACAAGTAAAACGCCATCCTATTGAAAGAGATACGCTTTATAATACTATGAAAGATTATGTCTAATCTTCTTTCTGATGCTTAGCATATCCCCTCCACTTTTCAATTAGCAGTTGCATATCTTCTGCTAATTCGGAATCAAAATTTACTTCTTTGCCAGTTGCAGGATGAGCAAATCCAAGCGATTTTGCATGTAGTGCTTGCCTTTGGCAAATTTTGAAACAATTAAGGACAAATTGTTTATATTTGGTAAAGGTAGTTCCTTTTAAAATTTGATTTCCGCCATACTCTTCATCATTAAATAGCGGATGTCCAAGCTGTTTGAAATGCACTCTTATCTGATGAGTTCTTCCTGTTTCTAATTTGCACTCCACCAAAGTAGTATAGCCAAAACGCTCTAAAACTTTATAGTGCGTTACCGCATGTTTTCCAAAATCTCCTTCTGTGAAAACAGTCATTACTTTTCTGTTTTTTAAACTTCTACCTATATGCCCTGTAATAGTACCTCTATCTTCTTTTACATCTCCCCATACAAGGGCTATATATTTTCTATTGAGTTCTCTGTCAGCAAATTTTTTCGCTAAAATAGTTATGCTTTTCTCTGTTTTAGCAATCACCAAAATTCCAGAAGTATTTTTATCAATTCTATGCACTAAACCAGGACGATCTTCATCCCCCATATTTGGTAAATTCTTGAAATGAAAAGCCAAAGCATTTACCAAAGTGCCAGAATAATTACCAAAACCTGGATGCACCACCATTCCAGCATCCTTATTTACAATAAGGAAATCATCATCTTCATATACAATGTTTAATGGAACATCTTCAGGAATTAACTCAAATTTCTTTTTAGGAGAAGAATATTCTACTGTTACTACATCTCCAGCTTTTACTTTATAATTGGATTTCACCACATTGCCATTTACCTTAATATTTCCCTCTGATGCGGCTTTTTGAATTTTGGTTCGTGTGGCGTGTTCAATAAAATTTATCAGGAATTTATCTACTCGCAAAGGAGATTGCCCTTTGTCAGCTATAAATTTATAGTGCTCGAAAAGTTTGTCTTTTTCCTCCATTACTGAATAACTAATTTCTTACGAAAAACACCTTTCTTATTCTGAATCTGAAAAAGAAATACTCCAGATTTTAGATTGTTTTTAAAAAACTGGAAACTGTTTTCATTCACTACAAATTCACTTAATAACCTTCCGCTAATATCGAAAAGTTGAATTGTATTTTTTCCTTCACTATTTAACAAAATAGTAGTAAAATCAGAGAATGGATTTGGGAATATTTTAATCTCATTTTGGCTTATTTCAGTATTTACAGATGAAATAATAGGAGTTGTTCTAAGTACAGGGCGAATCATCCAAGCTCCAGGAAATTGAGAATAATTCCATCCTCCACCAACATTGTAAAACATATAATTATTGGAAGGGGAATTTCTATCCAAACCTACATTTAACATGTCATTTGTGGTCTGCTCGATACCAACATAAAAGATACCATCTAAACCGATAGCTTTACTTAAATAATAATTATGAAATTTTATTCTTTCCTCATAGATCGGATAAACACTATCTCTATGAATAATATTTCCTGGCACTCCATTATTATCATCCCAAACAACCAAATCAAAATTGATATTGCTTACATTATTTTGCATTGGCGCAAAGTAAATTTGAATAATTCGCAAACTATCGGCTTTGTTAAGTTCAAACTGATAGGCCATTTTTGCCCCTTGTACATTGATGCCATAAGCAAATTCTGCAACTCCATCATCATAAGCAAAATGGGAATTGAATTTCTGAGAATGGGTGAGCGTATCATTATTTTTATTATCGGATGGAGATGTTTTTATTACATTTTTAAAAATGAAAGTAGCACTATCGCTTGTAGTTGATTTAAAGATTGTGTCGCTCAAAAAAATAGGAGGTTGTACAAATGAAAAATTTCCTATAGAATCATAAATATTTACCTGCACATTCCTTGTAGAGCTAAGATTTCCTAAATAAGGATAATGTTCTATTTGATTGCTATTTTCATAAACATCATATTTATAATCTACACTTAGGCCGGCATTATTATTTCGTAAAATAATATCCAAAGTATCCCTTAATTCACCAGCCGTATTTTCCTGATATTGTACCAAAGGCATTTCTCTGTATCTTTTTAAGAGTTTCGGATTTTCATATACAAAAGCCACATCATTCAAATCTGGAATTTGCCCAGCAGAATATTCATCTACCTTCACATAATCGATATGCCAATGGTCATAATTCCCTGATAATGTTGCATAATTTCTAAAACGAAAACGAAAGCCAGCATGCAAATAATTAGCTCCTTTAATATTGAATTCCATCCTTTGAAATTCTTGAGTAGTTTGTCCGGGAATACTCCAAATATGTTTCCAAACAGGAAAGCCAGCCGTATCTACTCCTGTCAAAAATTCCAACACCAAAGAGTCCTCTGTTTGCGGATTATCTCCCAAACCTTCTGATTGATAATAAAATAGCAAATAAGCAGAGTCCACTACCGATAAATCAATGGCTCTGGAAGTGAGGGAATCTGCTCTTTGTGCTTGAGTAGAAGCCGAAATATCATAAGCCATTCCATTGGCATCTAATCCATCAAAAGTAGCCACTCCAATTGTAACAGGATTTATAGGATAAGATCGATTGATAAAAACCGCACTATCTTCCCAAAGCAAATTATCAGGAAAATAAGAGTTGTAAGAAAAATCATCTAAAAAAGGCAAAGCAACAGCAGAAGCCATTCGCATTTTTAGAATTTGTTTTTGTTTTGTTTGCAGTAAAGGATTGCTCTCCAAAACCGAAATATGTTCTTGAGCTTGCAAAACAAAAAAACCCATCATCAAAATAACAATCCAAACTTTTCTCATTGCAGATATATATCTATTGAAGTTCCTAATTTTACTTTTCTTTTTTCATTTACTTTCGGATTTTGCCTGTAAACCATAGCTGCAGAGGAATCACTAATACCCTCATCAAAAATTACTGCACCTAAATTTAAGGAGGCAACCTTAATTTCTGTTTGTGCTTTTTGCATTGTAAGCCCCATCAAATTAGGAATAGTTGTTGTTTTATCACTTGGTCCGCTTCCAATTACTAAATCCACAGCAGTACCAACAAAAAGCTCTTGCCCTGCTTTTATTTTAATCCCATTTACTTTCTGACTTAATACCACATTACGTGCCAAATCAGGTTTGTATTCCAAATTTCCCACCACCAAACCCAAGTTTTCTAACTTCCTTACTGCTTGCCTTAATGACAAATCAGTAATATAAGGAAAAGTTACAATTTTGTTTTGCAGAGCATTAATGGTAAAATAAACTCTTCTGTTTTCTTTCACTTTTGTACCCACTATTGGGTCTTGCTCTAAAATAGTTCCTTTCTCTACTTTTTTATTAAATAACGAATCAATAATAACATATCGTAAATCAAGCTCATGACAAACAGAATCTAAATCACTGATATGCACACCATAAAAATCGGGCAAAACAATATATTCATCATGCAAAGTGTAGAAATCAATATATTCTAACCAAAGGAAAAAACAAAGCAGCATAGTAAAAATGGCATAAACTAATTGCTTGTAGAAAACTCTATTTTTGAAAATTGCTAGAAATGAAGTTTTATTTTGTTTATCCGGCTCCAATTTGGTAAAAATTTAATAGCTAAACGAGATACAAATATAAAAATTATGCAGCCTTAGTACGATATTATTTAATACAATAAATATTTTACTTTTGCTGTTAGTAAATAAAGATGAAAACAATCGCCATTATAACAGGGGGAAACTCTGCAGAACACGAAATATCTCTGCAATCAGCTAAAGTAGTAGAAGCTAATCTTAATAAAGAGATATTTAATGCAATCATCATTCATCTAAAAGAAGACAAATGGGAGGCAATAATAGATGATACACGATTGAAAATGGATAAAAAAGATTTTTCATGTATTATGGGAAACAAGAAAATTTCTTTTGATTTGGCTTTTATGGCTTTGCACGGTCCTCCCGCCGAAAATGGAGAATTACAAACTTATTTTGATGAAATTGGATTAGCTTACACTTCTTGTGGGGTGGCACAATCTTCCCTTACTTTTGATAAAAATCAGTGTAACCAAGAGCTTTCTAAAATGGGCTTTCTATGTGCAAAATCTACATTTTACCAAAAAGGAGAAAATATTAATACTGAATTAATTATCGAGAAAGTGGGGCTACCCTGCTTTGTGAAACCAAATAGTGCAGGATCTAGTTTTGGTATTAGTAAAGTATTTGAAATTGCAGATTTAGAAAAGGCTATTCATCTCGCATTAGAACATGATAATCATGTACTCATTGAACAATTTATTAACGGAACAGAAGTTAGTTGTGGCATTTTCACTCATAAAAAGATAGAAGTTTTGCCAGTTACCGAAATTGTAAGTCATAATGACTTTTTTGACTATGAGGCAAAATACAAAGGACTATCTGATGAAATCACTCCTGCCAGAATTAGCAGGAAAGAAACAGAAAATGTGCAGAAAATAACCAAAGAAGTTTACCAAAAATTAGGCCTAAAAGGGATTGTGAGAATAGACTATATTATTATGAAAGAAAAGCCATATCTTATAGAAATAAATACCATTCCAGGACTATCAACAGAAAGTATCATTCCTAAACAAGCAAAGCAGGCCGGATATAAACTTTCAGAACTTTTTGAGATTACTATTGAAAACACGCTTAATAAATAATATATTTACAAACTCAAATAAAAATACATTATGGAACACTATGACAATGAACAAAGGTTAAGAATTCTTCAAGAGCGACTCGGGCAGATAAAAAACAAACAAGAAGTAAGACAAGAGCAACCGCCAAGAGTTGAAAACACCCCTACTTATCCTACTTACAATCCTAAAGCCACACAAAGTTCAGATGAGGATGTTATCCCTGCAGAAGAAGAGAAAGAGAAAAAATCATTTGGCTTTCCATCCAAAACTTTTATAAGACTTTTAATTCTTGGATTTTTAGTGGGTGGCGGATATTATCTTTACACAAACTTTGACTTCAATTCACTTCTTCCAGAGAAAAGTAAGATTTCTGAGCAAATACTTCCAGAAGATATTGTAGTACCATTACAATATTCCCTTGATTTTGGAGCGGCAAAACATCTTATTTTATTGTCCTCCTTTGGAGATGAAAGTTTAGCAAAATCCTTAGTAGAACAAAAAATTACGGAGGGCTATGCGGCTAATTATTTCTTTCTGCCTTCTGTCTCGAACTCGAATGAACAAATTTATAGGGTATATTTAGGCCCTTATTTTTCTCAGTCAGAAGCAAAACAATGGGCAGACACATTGGAAGATGAATCTGAAATATTGAATTTGTAAACAACAAGAAATTCATTTGACTTCCCTTGTTTTTAAAAGATGATATTTAGTAGTAGTTTATTTCTTTTATACTTTCTGCCAATATTCCTGCTTGTTTATCATCTTGTTTCCGTAAAATTTAAAAATTGGGTTCTCTTACTTGCTAGTTTGTTTTTTTATTCTTGGGGTGCCCCAAAATTTGTTTTTGTAGTTGTTGGTTCGGTAATTATAGACTTTTACATCATTAATGCTATGCATAAGTCTCAGATTAAGAGAAGTAAACTCCTTCTACTAACTTTATCTATATCTATTAATTTGGGATTACTTATTTATTTCAAATACGCCAATTTCTTTGTTGAAAATCTAAATGGCTTATTGAGTTCATTTGGCGCGAATAATATGAAATGGACTTCTGTTGCGCTCCCAATAGGCATATCGTTTTATACTTTCCAAACACTAACTTATTCAATAGATGTATTCAGAAAAGTGCATAAGCCATTAAAGAATCCTCAGCAATATTTAGTGTATATCATGATGTTTCCACAAATGATTGCGGGGCCAATTGTTCGTTTTAATCAAATTGCCGACCAAATTGAAAACAGAGAAGCCCTAGAAAGTATTGACAATAAGTTATTAGGTCTTTTCCGTTTTGGGATAGGATTAGCAAAAAAAGTGCTGATAGCCAATGTTTTGGGAGTAGAAGCGGATAGGGTTTTTGCTATGGGAGAAGGTGACCTTACTACCTCTATTGCTTGGTTGGGCATCTTGGCATATACATTCCAGATTTATTATGATTTTTCTGGTTATTCTGATATGGCAATAGGATTAGGTAGAGTACTTGGCTTTAAGTTTCCTGAAAATTTTAATAATCCTTATGTATCCCAAAGTATTACAGAATTTTGGAGAAGATGGCACATGACACTTGGTAGCTGGATGAAAGACTATCTCTACATTCCTTTGGGTGGGAATAGAGTGAATTCAAAAAATAAATTGTATTTCAATCTATGGTTTGTTTTCTTAATTTCTGGTCTTTGGCATGGTGCAGCTTGGTGTTTTGTTTTCTGGGGTGCATATCATGGGATATTTTTGATTTTGGAAAAACTTTTTTTATTAAACTTCTACAAGAAAATAGGGAAATACCCTAGCATCTTTATCACATTTTTTATCACCATATTAGGATGGGTATTGTTCAGAGCAGATTCATTATATCAAGTAAAATACTTTGTGAAAAAAATGTTTGTTTTCACGCCAAATGAAATAGCATCTTATATTGATAGAGAATTTATAGTAATATTAATTATAGCTGTTGCTTTTGCATTTATTACCCTATTTAAGTTTGGGAAACAATGGCAAGACACTTTGTTTTTTAATGATAAGTATTCAATTAAAGGATATGTTCTAATGACAATTATTTCTTTGTCACTTCTGTTATTATGCATAAGTTCAATTACTTCTTCTGGATTTAATCCTTTTATATATTTTAGGTTTTAATGAAAAAACAAATTAAAATAGGGCTATTATTATTGATATTAGGGATGTTATTTATTCCGATATTACAAATCTGCTTTTCATTTTCAAACGAAAAACCGCTACAAGGAAGTTTTGAGCTATCTCCAAAACCTAATACCATAACCATTTCATACTGGTTAAATGGAAAATACCAAGAAGAGTATACCAATTATTTTGAAGCATACATTGGATTTAGGCCTACATTAGTGAGAATTTTTAATCAAATTCAATACAGTTTTTTCAAAAAAACAAATGCAAAAGACGTGCAAATTGGTAAAGATAATTATCTGTTTGAAGGAGGGTACATAAGAGATTATATGGGTTATAGTTTTATTGGAGAAAATAAAATTACAGAAAAAGTTAAAAGAATACAGAATATACAGAATGAACTAAAAAAAGATAGCATTAATTTGATAATCGTTTTTGCGCCAGGAAAAGCATCTTATTTTCCTGAATTTTTCCCATCTCAATATGACACTACTACAAAAACTTTATCTAACTACTTATGTTATGTAAAAAAGTGTGAAGAATTAGATGTAGATTTTATTGACATCAACTCCTCTTTCATTCAATACAAGAAAAAAAGTAAACATCCTTTGTTCCCAAAAGGGGGAATTCACTGGGGAGAACTCGGTGTTGCCCTAGCGTTTGATTCCATCACAAAATATATTGAGCAAAAAAGAAGTATTAACATTCCAGATTTTGATTTTAGCAAAATAGAATATCCTGATAATTTATTAAAATCAGACAGAGATATTAGTGATGCTATGAATCTCTTTTTTGAGTATAACTATTATAAAATGCCAAAACCATATTATATTTTTAAAGATACAATAGATACAGAAAAACCAAAACTCTTAATCATTGGAGATAGTTATGGCTATGGCTTAACTAATTCTGTTTTGATGAATAAATTATTTAGTAATACAGAATTTTGGTACTATAATAAGGAGATAAAACCCAACAGAAAAAATCATAGCAGTAAAGTTGAGGATATAAATGTAAAAAAAGAATTAAAAAAGTTTGATGTAGTGCTACTTTTATCCACAGAAACCAATCTCTTTAAATTTGATTTTGAATTCACAGATTCTTACAATAATATTATTAAAAAATAAATTTAATTCTTATTCCATCTTTCCAACCTTGGAATTCCAATAGTGTAAAACCATCTTCTGACTTTTCCTACACCTTGTTTTTTCAACACGCCTTTCACAAAGCTTTGCATATCTTTTGCTGATTTAATAGTCTCTTGCTGAGTAAACTCACCTTCTACATAACAAAGTTTACAATAGCTTCCATTTTCAGTCCCATCTTGTTCTGTTCCTTTTTCAAACATTTCATGATCCTTAGGAAGCATACAACTTTGACAAAATTTTTCTAAGCTCATAATTTCTTGTTTTGCCAAATTTAGTAAAAAAATAATAAACAAAAAAAGCCCACCAAATTGGTGGACTTTCATCTAATAACTAGCAACTTATATGTGTATTACCTCATCATAAGCATCAGCAACTGCTTCCATAACAGCTTCACTCATTGTTGGATGCGGATGAATAGCTTTTAACACCTCTTGTCCTGTAGTCTCTAATTTACGAGCAACTACTGCCTCAGCAATCATTTCCGTAACATTACACCCTACCATATGACAACCTAACCACTCTCCATATTTAGCGTCAAAAATAACTTTTACAAAACCATCTTTATGTCCTGCAGTAGATGCTTTTCCTGATGCTGTAAAAGGAAATTTTCCAACTTTGATTTCATATCCAGCTTCTTTTGCAGCAGTTTCAGTCATACCAACTGATGCAATCTCCGGGCTAGCATAAGTACACCCTGGAATATTTCCGTAATCAATTGGCTCAGGGCTGTGTCCTGCAATTTTTTCTACACAAGTAATTCCCTCAGCAGAAGCAACATGAGCAAGAGCATGAGTTGGTAGTACATCACCAATTGCATAGTATCCATTTACATTTGTCTGGTAAAAGTCATCAACTAAAATCCTGCCTCTATCGGTTTTAATTCCTACTTCTTCCAGTCCTATATTCTCGATATTAGCTGTGATTCCAACAGCTGATAAAACTACATCACACTCAATTATTTCTTCTCCTTTTTTAGTTTTTACTAATACCTTACATCCCGTTCCAGAAGTATCTACTTTTTCTACAGTAGATTTTGTCATAATTTTTATTCCAGACTTTTTAAAAGATCTTTGCAATTGTTTAGAAACATCAACATCCTCAACCGGCACAATATTTTGCATAAATTCTACAATTGTGACATCAACACCCATTGCATTATAAAAATAAGCAAACTCCACTCCAATTGCACCCGATCCAACAATCACCATCTTTTTAGGAGCTTTTGGCAAAGTAAGAGCTTCTCTGTATCCAATAACCTTTTTGCCATCTTGTGGTAAATTAGGCAATTCTCTACTTCTGGCTCCAGTTGCAATAATAATATGTTTCGTAGAATAATCGGTAGACTTCCCATCTACAGTTACCGATACTTTATTTCCTTTCTTTATCTTTCCATATCCATTTATAACCTCAACTTTGTTCTTTTTTAAAAGGTAGGCAATTCCATTACTCATTCCATCCGCAACATCTCTACTTCTTTTAATAATATTTGAAAAATCTGCATTTACATCTTTTACTGTAATTCCAAAATCTTCAGCATGATTTATATACTCGAAAACCTGAGCGGATTTTAATAATGCTTTTGTGGGAATACATCCCCAATTTAAGCATATTCCTCCCAAATTTTCTTTTTCAACAACTGCTACTTTCAACCCTAATTGAGAAGCACGGATTGCTGTTACATATCCGCCAGGCCCACTACCTAAAATAATAACATCATAATTCATATTTCTATTCTTTTAAATTCTGATTTAGTACTGCAATATTAGTTAAAACATCTTTCACTGAAATATCATACATGCAACTTTTTTCTCTTTTACAAGAATTGCCAAAATAACAATCACAACCGCTTGTAGGCTCAATGATTATTCCTCTGCCATAAAGTTCAAATTCGTGTATATTAAAAATATTATGAAATAGCATTAATTGTTTTTTAAGAGCTAACGCAATGTGCATCATCATACTTACAGGGGTTACAATAATGTCTATGTTGTTTGTTATTGCAATAAACTCCTCTAGGCTAAAAGTTCCTAAATAAGTTGCATTCGTTTCTTTTTCATAATATTTATTCATTTCATCTTCATCAGGACCTCCCATTAATAGGCAGAAATAACCTTGCTTTTCTAAATCTTTAATAAACTCCACCCAATATTCTGGGGGCCAAAGGCGTGTTTTCCATCTTAATCCGCAACCAGTATTTAATCCAATAATAGTTTTGTCTTCTGCTAATTTTTTAAACTTCTTTTCCCAATCATCACTCAAATTTTGATTAAGGTTTATCATATACTCCTCACCACTGAAATCAAAATGACATATCTCGAATATCTCTTCCAAATAGTTTTTGGTGTTCCTTTTTGAAATATGATCGAAAAACCCTGTAATTAGTTTGTGTTCTGCTTTATCTGTAGCAGTATTAATATGTCCATCTTTCCATATAAAACCAAATTTCTCTCTAGCTTCTACATGGGATAGTAACATGCAGGCTTCTTTATCTTTATCTAAGTTTATAGCAATATCAAATTCTTGATTTGCTACAACAGAAACAGAAGATGCGTCCCATTTATAAATTACATCTACTTCATCTTTTGGGACTACTTGCGGGCTATGTGTAATCCAAGAGAAATGGCAATTACCATACTCTTTTTTATATCTTTCAAGTAGTGGTGTGGTTCTAATAACATCTCCAATCGCTCCTAACTTTATAAATAAAATTCTAGTTGCCTGTGTCTGTATTTTAGGTGTTTCTTTCTCAAAATCCTGTTTAGTGAAATTACAAATCTTAAGAATCTCTTGCAATAATGATTTCTTAGTGTATAAAACAGTAATAGCTGATTCACTTGCATCATAATGCGAACAATCATCACATTGCATGTTATACAATTTGTTAGGCTTACATGGAATATGTCCTTCAAAATGCCTACAATCGTATTTCACCGCTTCTTTCTTCATATTTCCTTATGAATTTGTTTGCAAATGTAAGTAAAATGTGTCATTTTAAATAAGAGGGAAAACACCTTAAAATTTGTAAGTTTGCACTTTTATTTTTGTTTATGATACATTATACTATTTCCTATAATAATCCGCACAGACATTATGTTGATTTTGAATTATATACATCAACTAATGGTTCCGATAAAATGCAGTTTCAACTTTCTGC
>Ga0207984_1000176_pt1 | contig 40137 bp, 38 predicted proteins | sample ETNtaG_30_FD_185760 | JGI IMG/M metagenome (GOLD analysis project Ga0207984, IMG submission 185760) | Marine microbial and viral communities from oxygen minimum zone, Eastern Pacific Ocean - ETNP201306PF43B (SPAdes) (version 2) | ecosystem: Environmental > Aquatic > Marine > Oceanic ...
CATTATGAGAATCTTATCCCACTATATCACAAGCTAAGAGGATCCTATACTCATATCTTTCCCCTAGTACACTTCGTGCTTAGTTCCATCTTCACTTGTCTATGATTTGATGTCACTTTACAAAGTGACGCTAGGAAGGTACCTTTGGAAACTGCGTTTCAACCCGTACTGCTGATATGACACTTGATCTCTTAGAGTTGCTCCGGTAAAGACAATAGACAAGAATCGCAACAGCAGCATTTAGACAACCTTGAGTGCTTCAAGCAATGCCTCTGGCTCATCGGTGCTAATACGAAACTTCTTACCATCATGGTATGTCAGTTCTACAGCGTCGAGACCGGATATGTTCCACATCCAGCCGTGTTGTGTTAAGCGAATACCAAAGCCCCACCACAACCGATTGCGCACTTGCGTTACCGCAATGATGTGTTCACGTAGGATACTTCTGTGGATGATACCGAAGCCACAATACAATTGTACTATGTCTCTATTGACTTCAACGGTCAAACCGTAAAACAAGCCCCAAAGGATTAATCCAAATGGTATCAGGAAGCCTGCTGAAATATATGCAACTACCGAATCTGAATCTTTGGTGACCCGAGTGAGAATTACAATCAAGAGTGGCATAATCAGTGTTAGTAGGAAAATCATCAATATGAACCACAGTGGAGATTGGCGATGACGGTAAACTATATCTTTCGATTGTACAGACATGATTAATTCTCCTCTGAACATCTTGGCTCTGTGGTCTATGTTGCCAACGTATTGTATTTATTGCAAGTAGTTTCAGGTTTGATGTCACTTTACAAAGTAATGCTAGGAAGGTACCTGTGGAAACGTCAGTTTCAGCCCAGCTCTATGTTATGACACCTGATAGTTTATGCTGTTCTGGGAAAGACAATAGACCTCAAAATCAACATAGGTAAAGGAGGGAATAGTGGAGGGATAATAATAAAAATGAGTACCTCCATAACCAACACTAAAAGGTACCTAGAGAAATTCTCAGTATAGATTTCATACTGAAAGCATTAGAAGCAAGGGTTGATACTGCAAACGTTTGCAGCATGGTATCTAACTGGGAATATTCCTAGGGAGTTAGGCGGGATTACAGAGGTTATATGTCTAACTGATCAAAGTATCTAAACGAAGGCCCACTGCTCAGCATTTCGCCCATTTTTTTAAGAGCACCCTGCTCGATGCGCCATGCCATGTACTTTTCTTGATGTTCTCTTGACTCCCATTGGGCCACTATTACGAAGTTGTCATCGCTGTTACACACATCGAGGCTTATGCAACCGTCGTAAGCACGGGTATCAGGGAGTGCATCAGCCATAAATTGTTTTAAGGCATCAGTGTCTTCTGGTTTACTACTGAACTCTACAAGGACTGTAATAGCCATAATAGATCCTTCCTATTAATCTGTTATGTTGTGTTAATTCCGTTCAGTGTATCATATGTTTGATGTCATTTTACAAAGTAATGCTAGGAAGGGACCTGTGGAAACGTCAGTTTCAGCCCAGCTCTATGTTATGACACCTGATAGTTTATGCTGTCCTGGAAAAGACAATAGACCTCAAAATCAACATAGGGAGGGAGTAGGAAAGTGACAGATAATAATAAAAATGTTTAATTCTATAACAACTACTAGCTGGTAGGAGAATGTGAGCGTTAGCTTTGGAAACTACCCTTTAATAGCGAAGCCAACCTTTACTGGCAAGGCTCAAGGTTGTATTTGCACCAGAATAAACAAGTAACCCCACCAGGATAAGTAGGCCGAAAACTGTGCAATTGGTGTTCTTCAGCATAAAGGTTGGTTAGATAAGATTCATCAGTTGGCATTATGTTATTTTGTGTTCCAAACAGTTTCTATTTAATTGTGCCATTGAGTAGTAAACGGTAAATAGGCATGAGGTCGAAATCAGAATTATGAATCGTTTCATCATATTACTCTTCAGCTATGCAGAGAATTCAGATGAAACATTCTATCACAACTGTTTTCTATACATAGTAATTGTGATAGAATGATTGAATTGCTACTACCTTAAGAGTTGGATTCTCGCCTAAGATAGTAGCGTTTGTTGAGCATCTTATCGATCTTAAAAAAGGACTTTCAGATGAAAAAGATAATAGTATTGGCTTTAATAGTTTTGTTTTATGGTTGTGCAAAAAATCCATCCTTGACCACCCAAAAATTGTTAGAGGCCCAACGGCTTAATGTCTTGGAGCAACCAATAATTTACCCAACTCAGCAACCAGCTGAAGTTACAAGTGCCATTAGAGTACTTCAACCTGGCGAAGAAACGGGCTGGCATAAACATATGGTGCCACTCCATGCTTATGTTATGGAGGGAACATCCACAATGGAATTTGAGGCAGATGGTGGCATGCATACACGTACTTTTTCAAAAGGAGATGCATGGGTAGGTGCTGCTGACGTATGGCACAATGCGTCTAACAGAACTGATCAGCCCACTGTCGTTTTTGTAGTATTTATGGGAGCAGAGGGTTTAGAAAACACTATAAACCGCTAAAGGAACATTGGTCTGCTGATCCTAAATTGTGAGAATCGGCCATATTTCTAGAATAATGGTTTGGAACAATTGCAGATGGTATTAATGCTAACAGATGAGAAGATACTTATGCCATCTGCTGGAAGAGTAGTGACAGCTTCAGGTACATTCTTGTAACTAAAAAGGAGCTAAATATGACCGAACCTCCCGAAAAATACCCTAACTATGGGACAGCAATATTCCAAATACGAAATACTCCTACACTATTTTTGTAGGATATTGACTACCACTTTGACCTATAACCCGGAACTATGGCCGACAAGTGGTAAAGTAGTAAGGGCCATGCTACGCATGGTCAAGGGTAAGTCTACTGCTTCGCAGCAGGAAATCCTGACACACAACGAATGTTTATACACCCCCCCCTATACCTACAATTTATATGGATGATTCTTTTTCTCTTGTCTATACAATTGGTCAAACTCCACTAAAGTCAAGACTGCTGTTCTGGCTTCATCCACCGTCTTTACCTTTTCACCATCGATTTCCAGTCCCACATCTGTAGCGTTCATGATGCTGAGTTCGTGTTGGCTGTCGACATCGTTATCAGCACCAATTTGGATACGCCAGACTCGTTCCAGAACATCTGATCTGATTTTAGTTGGAATTTTACGTAGCTCTTCTTCGAGATAGCCCAATCCCTTCAAAAATGCAATTCGTCCTGGTACAGGCTTCATAGGCTTACTAATCTCATCTTGTAAGGCTTTTCGCCAAGCTTCCCCTAAGTTCATTTCAGTATTCACAGACATTCCTCCTCTAGTAACAAATTATTCTGTAAAGCAGACTATAAATCTCTGAACCATCATATTCACCTTCATTATGAGAATCTTATCCCACTATATCACAAGCTAAGAGGATCCTATACTCATATCTTTCCCCTAGTAAACTTCGTGCTTAGTTCCATCTTCACTTGTCTATGGTTTGATGTCACTTTACAAAAGTAATGCTAGGAAGGTACCTGTGGAAACTGCGTTTCAACCCGTACTGCTGATATGACACTTGATCTCTTAGTGTTGCTTCGGTAAAGACAGTAGACATGCAACAGCAGCATCAGCGACAAAACCTTGTCCAAGTTGGTTGCCATCCCAAGTCCGCAAATCAGGCAGGAAGATGGGACCAGTGCAAATTTGAAATTCACCATCTTTTTGATTCAAATTTATAACGTGTACTGGATACTCAATAGTAACCTGCAGATTGTCTTTCTGATCCTTATATGTAGTACAAACATTGAGGAAATCACCAACCAATGTGGCCTCGATGGTTGAAGTAGCGCTCGTCATTTCTATGGCGTTAGCGAACTCTCTAATCTCAATCTTATATTCTAGCTTGAGATCCTTTAAGGGAGTATTTTTTCCGTTGGGAGCTTCAACACTTGGACGATTAGAAATATGTATTTGGTGCTCGTGGCTAAAAGCCATTCGCCATTCCGAACTAGGTACCTGAAACAAATTTCTAGCAGCGATAGTGTATTCCGATCGACAAGGCGCACCTAGAAATATGTCTGTATGATCACTAGTTACGAGGTTTTCAATTGTACATCTCGATTCAAGGCTAAACCGTACATGATATATCTGATTAGGATTGCCAACGAAGCCTCCCATATACTTGTAATATGGATGTTTCTCCCAAGGATGACTCTTCCAAGTAAATGTTGACGCAGGAAAATTAATCATGATATTGCTCCTTTCTACTCAGGCTGGTAACCAAATTTCCGACTTTCGTCCAGTAATAAACAGACATCAGATTAATTCAAGTCATAAGACTGTATAATCCAGAGTCTATTAAGTTCACTATTTATTTATAGTGCTATAATTAGTTTTCAGGTACAACATGTTTTGTAGAAGGATCAAATATGTTGTTCTATTACACTCGTAAAAACTACTCTGTACATTAACAAACACACCTTAAGCTTTTACTAAAACATGATATTACCCAACACCTCATAGAATAAAGAAATAGAACTGATAAGTTTATAACAAGAAACTTAGACTCACTTGGCAAAATTGAAGGAAACACAGTGTAGCGATGTTACTTAGCAAAATGAAAGTATTCGCTTCCCATGTATTTTTTTTATTCATTCTATCAACCTTTATCTTACTTTCTGGTTGTCAAGCACTACGAGAAGCCCAAATGATACGGCAGCAAAAGATACAAAAACAAATACTACAAAAAATCAGTAAATCAAACAATATATCTCCCAATTACTTGTGGGCAGAGGAAGAAACCCACAAATTAGTAAACCAATACAGAGCATCGTTGGGGTTAAACCCATTAACTCTCAAAGCGACACTATCAGAAGTTGCTAGACAACACAGTAAAGACATGGCAACCGGAATTGTTCCAATTGGCCATCAAAAATTTGGGGAACGGATTCAGCAGATTCGAACTACTTTTAGTGTGAGGTCTTCAGCAGAGAACGTGGCGTGGAACTTTAGCTCTACAGAACCTTGCTATACCGCATTTAGAGGTTGGATCAACAGTCCTGGACACCAAAAGAACATGGTGGGTAACTTTAACTTAACCGGAATAGGGGTGGAGTTGGGAAATAACGGCAGTTATTATTTCACCCAGATTTTCATCCAAATTCCGCAGTGAACGACTGGACTTAGGTAGTATACTACACATCTATTTAATTTAAAATTCTCTCATTTGCTGGAGCATGCCTGAGAATGTAATCAGGTGGACATATCCAAGTTTAAGATTTCATCTGTTTAAGGTTCCTCAGTTATACGTACCAGCATCAAAAACAAGGGATAACAGCTTCAGCCAATACTATCGTGACTCAAGTTGCGAGTTACATCCTCTAACTAAAATTTCATGTATAAGCAAATTAAAATCGAACTTATGATTATCTCTCTAGAATAAGCCCACTTTAGAATAGAAGAATACAAAGACTCAATTGATTTCCCAAAAGCGAAACCTACTCATCATCCGACAAATGATCAACCAACGCACTTGCAATATCATCAGACATGCCATCTAAATCAATCTTCAAATGATCGACAAACGCTTCTTCATGATTCGACTCAATACTCGATTGAGGGAATGCAACAAGTGATGTGTCAATAGTCTCATCAATCCATTCTTGGAACCAACGATCGAATTGATGTTCGGATTCTACCATTTTCTGATTAAGTGTTTCAGCACCAGGTCCTTCTAACAAGACAATACCATAAGAACCACTAGGCATTTGGGCAAGCCATGAGGCATGACGAGTAATACCATATCGCTGGTTAAACTCGACGATTTCTTCTGTTCTTTTGGATAATTCGATCCCCCATTGCTTATAAGCATCTAATTTACCCTCTTTTATTGGAAAGGTAAAAAGTACAACTCCCATGTGTATCTCCTTTGTGTATGTACAACCTAAATACCAGACAAATCTGATTAATTTTTACTAACTACAGATTATCAAAACACCTATAGTTGCAATTCTATCCTTAACTGTAAGGTAACGCCTATGAAATGAGAATACTATGGTACAACCCGACACGATCTCCATAACTCGGGTACCAAGTGTTCTTCGAACAGTCTCCATGTTTTCTTGTTTCCAAACCTGATGATAGCTTTCAATATCCTGCAAAATTCCATAATTAAATAATCTGGACTGGTTGTTCGAAAATAGTATCTTGTACCTCTGTTTTTTTAATAATTCGAGGTTAGTAAACCTTCCACAGTCAGGCACGCTGGATTACATTCATTGTTTATGAAGGACTCAAATGCATTGGCAGCAACATCTTCCTTTAGATTGATAATGTAAGATAGAACAGAATGTTGACACGAAATATTCTCCTTTTAATTCATCTGAATTAAGTAACAGAATACCTATTATACATATATATAGGCCAATAAATTTAAAAAATCCAGATGAATGATTATCTTTTGGTGAGTAATATTATCCATATCAATCTTTCCGATTACATTAATGCAAATCAAGTAACAAACAAGCACTTGTGTAAAGTTACAATAATCTATGACAACAAAGCCTTACTTAAGAACAATACTAATACAGACCAAAATTAGCCATAAGATAATACATTTATGTCAAAAAAACCTTACTTACTTACAAAATATAAACTACGATAGCGAATCACATTCCCGTTACTGATAAGCTATAATTCGGCTTAGATATAGCAGTAAAAACAATACCTTGCGTAACCTTTTAAGCTCTAACTTGAGACCCAACAAGACTATAAGACAGAAATTTGGGCAAGTATAACTGTAAATGAAAAACAAAACACCAATACAACCCCTCACAGAAAAAGACAAAATCCAAATAACTACCAGGTCTGTCATTATTGGTTTAATCTTAATTCCCTTCAACAGCTATTGGATTTTGCATCTCAGTTACGTTTGGGATTCTAACCGGCCAACGAGTCTCGCACTTCTCTTCAATGTAATATTTACCTTAATCGTTCTTATTGCTGTTAACGAACTCTTATACTGTTTTAATCCCAAGTTAGTTTTCAGCCAAACAGAACTGATTACCATCTACGTTATGCTTTGTCAGGCATCCGTTTTTGCTGGACGCGACATGGTTCAAGTTCTAATCCCATTGATGAGCAATGGTTTTTGGTATGCTACCAGCGAAAACGAATGGAGTCAGCTTTTTCATCACCATCTACCTCCTTGGTTAGTGGTAGATGACAAGGAACTTTTACGTGGTTTTTATCAAGGTCAATCAACCTTGTATTTGATTTCACATATTTCTGCTTGGATCAAGCCGATACTTATCTGGTTGGGATTCTGCTTGATTCTAGGAATTACCATGCTCTGCCTGAATGTGTTATTGCGAAAACAATGGCAGGAACACGAAAAACTAACATACCCTATCGTCCAACTTCCATATGAAATGACACGACCAAACGGGACAAACACCCAATATATTAATGGCAACCAACGTTTCTTTTTCAGTCAACTTGTCTGGTTAGGGATAGTGACAGCCGGAACTTTAAACCTTCTTTATAGTTTGCACCAGATTGACCCATCTTTCCCTGATATACCACTGTACCAATCATTCCATTTGGTTGAAAGGCCTTGGAGTGCAATGAATAACCCTGGACTCCGAATTAGCTTTTTTCCATTTGCAATCGGAGTTGGTTTTCTAATTCCCCTTGACCTTGGTTTCTCTTGCTGGTTTTTTCACTTGTTCTGGCATTTCGAGAGGATAATAGGTGATGTATTCGGTTGGCGTGGCGCAATTGGTTTTCCAAAAGAGATGTCACAAATCCGTGGTGCATGGATTGGTATTTTTGTCTTCACTATCTGGATGGGACGCAATCATTTTAAAACTCTATTCTCTAGGATGCTAACAGACAAAAAAATACTACAAAAAGAAGCACTAAGCTACCGGGCAGCAATTATAGGCACAATTGCTGGTCTGTTTCTGATCATTCTATTTTGTTATCAAGCAGGGATGCTAGTTTGGATTGCTTTGCTATTTTTTATTATCTATTTTGCCATGTCTATTACCATCACACGAATACGGGCTGAGCTTGGACCACCAGCGCATGATCTTTACAACGCAGGACCAGATTTATTGTTAATCGAGACTTTTGGAACTCGTCAAATCGATGCTCGAAATCTTTCTATGCTTTCCCTGTTTTTTTGGTTGAATCATCTGTCATATCGAGCTCATCCGATGCCACACCAACTGGAAGCTCTCAAACTTTCTCATCAAACTAGAATTAACCAGTCTCACATTTTTCTAGTCATTATCCTAGCCATTATGATAGGTGCTTTTTCAGCCATGTGGGGACACTTACACATTTCCTACAAAATCGGATTGGAACAGGCGAGGTCATGGTATGCTAGAGCAGCCTTCACAAGATTAGCAGGATGGATCTATAACCCCAGTGGGACACAAGTAAGCGGTTTGTTCTTTACTATAGGTGGGTTTGTTTTCTCAATTGCACTCTTGGTCTTACGTCTAAGGTTCATCCAATGGCCACTACATCCCGTTGGATATGTGGTATCCAGCTGGTGGACATTTACAGGTCTTTGGTTTCCAATCCTAATAAGTTGGACCATCAAACGCTTCCTTCTATCCTACGGAGGAGTTCGGAATTACCGTCGTGCAACGCCGTTTTTCCTGGGATTGATCGTTGGCGACGTTGTCGTTGCTTCAATCATAAGCATTTTAGGACTTATATTCAATTTTAGTGTTCGTTACTTGAGCTGGTAAAACCCTAATCTTCCGACAGGTCTGAAATTCGCTACGATTTAATCGCAGAACTACATATCAAAAAAATATCCATTCTTCCTTGCGCAACTTAATCCTTCATATTAAGAAAATCAGTGGTTTGGCTGAGATATCAAGAACGTCATATACTGCAATATTGCCTTCATGTGGCAGACTGAAAAACAGGTCGAGCCTCTTCATAAATTGGCTTATATCTACCCCCATAAAATTTTTATTTTCAACAGATATTTTTTGTAATTTTTCCCTGCCCGAAGTTGAGAGACTGCGCATCCCTCTAAATTGCTTAACATTCCATTTAATTAATGCTGCCGATATTTGAATCATGCCCTGTAGAAATAACTTTTGATCACCAGTTGCACTTGCCCAACCTCCTTCCCAAGCTTCGTGAGCTTCCCACCAATAGGCAAAGTTAAAAAGATCTACCCCATAAAGATAATCGATGTTTTCAGACCAAGCTGAAGCATCATAAACAGAACATATAATATCTTCAGAATCCTTTCGGTAGCTATGCCCATCTGGATCTTTTGCTGGATGTGGTGTTAATCTTGGCACGTATCGGTAAGATGGAAAATCTCTATTTGGACAATAACGTCTGATGTCCGGATTAAAAGGTACAGGTTGTGTTATACCAACGACACTATCTTTATTATTGTGTATGCCAAGCATAACCACCTCCTAAACTAACATATCTCTTTACTATCAAAAAAAACCGAGACAGAAATCTTTCCCTTCAGTTACCTTTAATCACTTTTCATCCAATGATGATACAAACCGTCTTCAAATCCATTTTCTCTCAACCAGTTAAGCCGAGCAGATATATTATCACAACCACCTCAATTGTCGGCAATAGAATAGGAAACTATTTAAAATAAAGTCACACAAATCCCAATTCCACACTATCTTCTGCCCAAAAAGGCATTAAACATAGTAAATATTCTCCATTAAGCAGATGAGAGAATTGTAAATCGGCACTCAACAATAGTTTCCTTCTGCCTTCTGCATCTACATTTACTAAGAAAATCTAATTTACAGCGCTAATACCTCTTCATATTTCCTACCTCAAAATGACCATTTTTTTCATGGCATCATAGTCTGAAGTAGTTAACCGATAAAAGTAAACACCACTTGATACTGATTCACCCAACTGGTTTTTGCCATCCCAGTAAATTGCACGGTTAATGACAGTGTAAAAGCCTATTTTCTTGTACCCAAGATTAATGGTGCGAATAACCTGTCCTTCAATATCATAGAGCCGCAAGACAACTGAAGTTGGTTGTGCCAATTGAAACGGAATCCAGGTCTCCGGGTTAAACGGATTTGGATAATTCGAGAGTAATTGGGTCTGACGAGGTGAATGACTAAACTCACTAGTTTTAATTTTAGCATGAGATGATATTTTCAACCCTGAATTAGGTTTAACAGAAAAAGGTTCCGGGTCGACTTCCAATCCAAAATCAACATAATCAAAAATGAACACAGCTCCTGCGTCCTTTCCAGCACTATCGTCTCCATGAATTCCAACAATAATCGACCTATCACTCATCCCTAACGTACCACCAAAACGATCGTAAGGCATTGATCCTTCCGATATTGTGGCAGAAATGACTGGAGACCAGAACTCTCCTATACGAGTAAAGGAATAAACTGAACCAGTACTCAATGTAGGAGGAGCATCTTTCCGTTCGGGAGTACTATTATCTGTATCGCGATCAGGGGCACCAACAACAACCGCTAAGTCATTCAAGGCAACAGCAAGACCAAAATGATCCCCCACACCAGGTTCATCGGCAATGAACTTGGTTTGTTGCGACCAATTCCCTCGTTGGTAGATAAAGGCGTAGGCTGAACCTGCATCTGGCGCTGAGCCTGTGTCAGGAACAGTAACATCGTCTAACCAAGCACCGATAATAGCGGTATCTTTTTCAGTAGTAACAGCAATACCAAATTGGTCTCCTATGGCAGCATCAGCGGCTATCAATTTGGCCTGCTGAATCCATTTTTCTCCTTGTTGGACAAAAACATAGGCAGCTCCTGCATCAGTACCAACAACGTCATTCTTCGGTGCTCCAACAATAACAGTCTGCTGGTGTACAGCGACTGAATAGCCAAAGGCATCTCCCGGTGTTGAATCGTTCGCCTCCAATTTGGCCTGCTGACGCCAAGTTGCATTGTCACGAACAAAAATAAACGCTGCACCGGCCTCTTGGTTGGCTCCATGCGCACCAACAATTGCCAAATCTCCATTAATAGCAACGGAACAACCAAACAGATCTCCTGTTGCTATTCCCGTTCCACTAATCTTAGCTTGCTGATTCCAAACATCCGATGTCTTAACAAAAAGGTACGCCGCTCCAGAGTCAATCCCGGCATCATCCATCCCGTGGGCACCAACGATAATGGTGTCTTTATCAACTGAAACAGAGTGTCCAAACTGTGCGCCGATAGCAGCGTCATCAGCTGTCAAAACCGACTGCTTATCCCATCGGGTTTGCCCCTTATCATCAGTTAAACTGGCATACACGTATACTGATCCCGTGTTGATCCCACGTCTATCATCTTGCCTGGAACCCACAACCGCTGTTTTGTCGGTAATTGCCACTGAATAACCAAATTCGTTCTCTGAAGAACTAACAGTGTCTATCAATTTGGCCAATTTGAGCCATTTTCCGCCTTGCTTAGTGTAGATGTAAGCAGCCCCTGAAAGAGCACCACCTGCACTATGAGAAATCGAGCCAACCACTACGGTATTACCATTGAGAGAAACTCCATAGCCGAAGCCATCACCTTCCATCGCATCATTAGGCAACAATTTAGCAGTTCGTATCCATTGCCCTTGACGTTCCCTAAAAATGTAAGCAGCTCCCGTGGCTCCGCGTTCAACCTGTTTTTCCCATTCATCATTGTTATCCTCAGATGATCCAATAATTATTGTCTGATTTTCCAACGAAATAGAATGGCCAAAATTGTTGCCGGATCGAGCGGCCAATGCGGCACCATGCTGACGCCAAACATTATCTTGAAAACGGAACAAATAAACCGCTCCATTTCCTGCTGATCCACCTTTTGGAACCCCAACGGCGAAGATTCTCCCATTTGTTTTCACTGTGTGACCAAAATTGTGCTTCTCACGAGTATCCCGGCCGATAACTTTGGCTTCCTGTATCCAAGATTCGCCGATTTTTCGGAATACATATACAGCACCAGAATCACTATTAATCCCTTTGCCATCTTCTCTAATAGCACCCACAACAGCCAAATCCCCGCTAATCGCAACTGAAGTCCCAAACCAATCGAAGGCATCGGCATCATTTGCTACTAATTTGGCTTGTTGCACCCACGAATTTCCCTGGCGAGAAAATATGTAGGCCGCACCTGAGTCTCCTTTTGGTGCGTTGGCAGAATAGGCTCCGACAATCAGATTCTTACCATCGAAATCCACCGCATTACCAAAACGATCGCTTTCCTCTGTATCATCTGCATTCACATTTGGCTGTCGAACCCATTGATCAGCACTTCGTGTATAAACAAACACAGTACCATGATTCTTGGAGATCTCACTGTACCTCGGCATCCCAACGACCAAAGTATCTCCTCTAAGTGTAATTACGCTTCCGAATTCATCATTCGGCTTGCGATCTTCCGGGATAATCCGAGTCTGCTCCACCCAACCGATTTCATCACGAACGAAAACAAAAATCGCACCGGCGTCTTTGCCTGCACCTGGCACCCCAACCACTGCAATTTCACCACTCACCGATACGCTCTTACCCATATGATCATCAAGCACTGATTCAACCAAAATTTTAGTTGAATCAGCCTGCACCCAATTAACAAATATAATGGCAAAAAATGTAAGAACAACTTGCACCCAAAATTTTCTTTGTTTTAACACCCACTTCACCTCAAAAACTCTTTACGAATTTAAATCTTATACATATATCCCTTATCCAGCTCCAGACTGTACCCTACTCGGTATTATCTTGGTAATGAAAACCAATCAAATAACTTGGCATAATAGAACCCTTAGCTAAGAGACACTTTTCCAAACGTCCAAAACATAATCGTGCATAACTTAGACCAAAATACAATCGCGAAAAAGAAAAGTCTAACATAAATCAGAAGACCTAGCACAATAATTCTCTAGCCGATTCCCCCTAAGTTTACTCCTAGGAAAAACAATCCAAATTTGGGGAAAAATCGCTACCAAAGCATTAAAAAACATGATGACTATAACCATACTTCTCAGACACCAAATTGGTAGAACAAAAACAGGACATAAACAAAAATCAACTCCACCTAAAACCCAAACTAACCCAGCTTCACTCTCTCTAATATATTATGAATAGCCAAAGAGCAATCGCCACGAAACATAAAAAATTATAACCTCGGTGGATGTTGGAATCAAACGACAGGAGGCTACTTCTCTTCAACCCAATTAAGTTAGTTACAATAAACAAAGCAAAAATGCCAATAAATGAGAAGAGACATCAACAAACATTCAGATCCCCTTTACTTGTTAGCTGTAATTACTTAGAATGGAGACGAAAATCACATCTTCCAAACAGGAAAACACTATTAAACTCAGACCAATTTGGTGGCACATGTTCTCGTACAGTAAAACAGAAAGCCCCACAACAAAAAAGCAGAACAACTTGCAAAACAAGCAGAACTGACATTGACACAAAAACTGAATAGTGTGAATAAGCAAAATTAGGACACTGGCAATTCCGATATTAAGGGAATCGAAGCATAAAAACGTGGCAGGAACTATGAATGATATAGGTCGCTTAAATAATACAGGACAACCAGAACCTCGGACAACTCCAAATTTGGATTGAAACTTTAAGAAGATATAGTTGCCCGACACACAAAAAGTACGAAAAGAACCCTAAAAAGGCTCAGTGAATGGGAAACCGCTTGCAAACCACATACTTAAAGTAGTGCCTATAGGTTTGGTATTAAAAGAAAGGTAAATTATGATTAAAAGGCTAGTCATTGTTACAATGGTGCTAACAATTGTCTCGGTAAATTTGGCACTCACTGAAGAAACCAAATGGATCGTAGTTAGAAATGTTAAAAAATTGAAGGGTATAAAGGCTAAAAAGATTACTTGGCAGAAAGATGATGCCAAGATGGTTCGAATTCCTAAAAAATTTAAGAGGACAACTCATAACGAGCTTAGCAACCTAGTCTCGCAAAAAAAAGAAACCATGACTAAAGAGTCTGTTTTTTTCTACATGGATGCTTACGAGGTAACAATTGGTCAGTTTAAAAAGTTTCTTCAATCTTCAGGCTATAAGCCCATGAAATCTATCAATTGGGATGAGGTTTATATGTATTCACCAACTGACAAACATCCGATAATCTATGTCAGTTGGCATGATGCGAACGCATATGCTAAATGGGCTGGAAAAAGATTACCTACAGACAAAGAATGGGAATTCGCTACGAGAGGTGGATTGATTGATAAAGAATTTCCTTGGGGTGATGATGAAAACCTAGCACGAGAGTATGCAAACTATGAAGGAACAGGTGGCAAGGACAAGTGGGATAATTCTACTGCACCTGTAGGTAGTTTGAAACCAAACGGCTATGGTTTGTTTGATATGTCAGGCAACGTTTCAGAATGGTGTCAAAACCAATCAGATAAAAACCATTCCACGTATGCACTACGCGGCGGATCATGGTGCAACTTTACTGATCCTCTACGTGTTATGTACCAACTATACCCTGATCCGCACCATAGATCATACATCATTGGATTCCGCTGCGTGGCAGGATTGAAATCCCCTTGATTCATGACATAGGCAGAAACACACTCTTGGGTATGAGTTCCTGCTGGCACAATATCTCTCTATCAGCATTTGATGTTGTACCCTATACATTACCTAGATCTAACAAAGTCAGCCACCCATTACACTACAGCTGTAACCTTATGTTTTTTTATCCATAAGCATTTAAATGTGCATGGTGTTTAGAAACCAATGCACACAGGGATACTAGAAAAAATCTAAAGTCCATGTTAGAATGACAGCGTATAGGTTGGATGATGTTTGATATAGAATACTGATTTTCCCCATATAAGCACAATCTAAAGTTATTGGAGTTCCAGATAATCTCCCTGAACGCTTTGATGCATAATTTAAATCTCAGCTAAAGCGAGAAAACCAATTTCAACCAAGCCAATAATGAAAAGTCCGTAAAATTACAAAGATCCAATCAGGATTACATAATAGCGCTGAACTTTGACCAACTATATATTTCAGATAAAAGCATGGAAAACAAAATTGCCGCAGTTCTTCTTGATTGTGGAGACACACTTGTAGACGAAGGAACAGAGATAAAAGATGCGAACGGGGCAACTCTAGAAGCAGATCTAATTCCTGGCGCAGCAGACATGGTTCACAAAATCAAACGCCTTGGATATCGTATCGCTCTAGTAGCAGACGGCCCCTCAGCAACCTTTCAAAACGTTCTTACGCAACACAACCTGCACCATTTATTTGACGCTTTTTCTATATCAGGAGAAGTTGGGGTAAACAAACCCAATCAACGTATGTTTGTTGATGCCATGAACCAACTTGGCATCAACCGTACCAATTACAATCGTGTATTAATGGTTGGTAACAATTTAGAACGTGACATTAGAGGAGCAAACGCTCTAGGAATTATCTCTGTGTGGCTCAATTGGTCACCACGTCGATCAAAAACCCCTACCGACGATTTGGAAATACCACAACACACGATTGAGTACCCCTTAGATCTAATCCCTCTCATCGAATCCCTAGAAAGTCAGCCTCATCCACAAAAGCAAATTGAAATTGTCTGTCACCGTGGAGCAAACGAATATGCTCCGGAGAACACTTTTGCTGCTGCAGAGATTTGTGTTGGTTGGGGAGTAGACTATCTTGAAGTTGATGTCAATACCAGCAAAGATGGTGTGTTATATAATTTCCACGGACCAGAACTCGAATCAACAACAAATGGTAAAGGGAAGATTCATCATCTCTTATCCAATGAAATTGACCAATTGGATGCCGGCAGTTGGTTTGATTCAGAATTCTCAAACCAAAAGGTTCCACGACTTGAGAAACTCCTGAAATGGATAAAAGGGAAAGCAAAAGTCTTTTTCGATGTAAAAGTTGCTGATCCAAAAAAACTGATTGACCTTGTTTATGATGTGGGACTTGAAAATGAATGTTTTTTTTGGTCGGCCAATGATGAATGGCTGAAAACAATGCACCAACTTGATCCAAGCCTACCAATAAAGATTAACGTCAAGACTGCTGACGAAGCGATCGATGGTCACAAAATTTACGGTGCTAGTATTATTGAGGTCTCTCTCAATAATATGACCCAAGATTTAATTGAAACTTGTCAACACAATAATATTAAAATCATGATCTACCATCAGCAAAAGGACGTAAAGGCATTTCATGAAATTCTAGAATGGGGTGTTGAGATGGTTAATCTTAATCACGCTGACACCTTCACAAAACTTGCTCAGAATTTCTACAATGAAAAACATTAAGGTTGGTTTAATTGGTGCAGGGCGAATCGGTAAGCTTCATGCCGAAAACCTAACCACCCACATCCCACACGTCGAATTAGTTGCTCTTGCTGACACTAAACCAACATTAGCAAAGAGAGTCGCTGATGACTTCAATATCCCCTACTATTTCGACGACTATCACCAAATCATTGATCATCCAGAGATAGATGCAGTAATCATTTGCTCACCAACAAACACACACGCACAAATCATTCAAGAAACATCCAGTGCGGGAAAACATGTTTTTTGTGAAAAACCAATCGATTTCGACTTAGATCGAACGCAAAAAACCTTGGAAAGCGTCAAAAAAAACGGCATAAAATTTCAAGTTGGTTTCAACAGACGTTTTGATACCAACTTCCAGTCATTAGAAAGTAGAATTCTAAAAGGAGAAATTGGTGACCTACATATTTTGAGAATCACCAGTCGAGATCCTGCCCCACCTCCAATATCATACATCGAAGTATCAGGAGGTATCTTTCTCGACATGATGATTCATGATTTTGATATGGCTCGCTATCTTGTTAAGAATGAAGTGGTCCAAGTATACGCAGCTGGCGGAGTGATGATCGATAAAGCCATTGGTGAAGCCGGAGATATTGATACAGCGACTGTTATTCTGAAATTTGCCAATGGTGTGCTTGGCACTATTGATAACAGTCGTCAAGCAGTTTATGGTTATGATCAACGCATCGAAGTCTTTGGATCTAATGGTATGATTCGGGCAGAAAACGTTGAAACAGACACCTGCATTTTAAGTAATGCCAAAGGATCTCACCAACCACCACTACCGCATTTTTTTCTAGATCGTTACAAATCATCATATCTAACAGAAATGGTTAAGTTTCTACACTGTATCGAAAATGACACCATTCCGGAAGTGGTTGGCAATGATGGGCTAAAGGCAATACAAATCGCATTGGCAGCAAAAGAATCCTATTTAATGAATAGGCCCATAGAAATTAAACATACCATGTAAAAAAGCAAAAGGAAACATGATGAATAATAATTCACAAATACCCCAACGCATATTGATGGGACCTGGCCCAAGCAATGTTCACCCACGAGTTCTTGAAGCAATGAGCCGCCCTATGATTGGTCATTTAGACCCTATATTCCTTGAAATCATGGATGAGAACATGAAATTGTTGCGTCAGATTTTCGGAACGAAAAACAGATTAACACTTCCAATTTCTGCGACTGGAAGTGCGGGTATGGAAGCAACCTTATGCAACCTAATTGAACCAGGTGATGAGGTCCTTGTTTGCGTTAATGGTGTTTTTGGAATGAGAATGTCTGATATTGTTGACAGATGCGGAGGCAAACTGCAAACTGTTGAAGCACCTTGGGGACGCATAATTGACCCACAAAGCGTGGCTGACAAGCTCAAGAATGTAAAACCAAAATTAATTGCTATTGTCCATGCTGAAACTTCAACCGGTATTTTGCAACCACTCGTGGAGATCGCAGAATTGGCTAAAGCACATGATATATTGCTAGTTGTTGATTGTGTAACTTCTCTCTGCGGCACATCAGTCAATCTTGATGAACTGGGTATCGATGCCGCTTATAGTGGCACGCAAAAATGTATGAGCTGTCCGCCCGGTCTCTCACCGGTAAGTTTCAGTGATCGAGCTATCGACACAATTCATAATCGTAACACGAAAGTACCAAGTTGGTATCTAGATATGGGGATGATTTCCAAATATTGGGGAGACGATCGAGTTTACCATCATACAGCACCTATTTCGATGAATTATGCACTTAATGAATCCCTAAAAATAGTTTGCGAAGAAGGGCTTGATGCGCGATATAGCAGGCATAGTCTTCATTCCCAAGCTTTAGCTGATGGACTCAGTGCACTCGGCATTGAACGGATCGCCCAAGAAGGTTTTCGTGCACCGATGCTGACCTCCGTTTCAGTTCCTAACGATGTTGATGAAGCAACAGTACGAAACCAATTGCTTCACACTTACAACATCGAAATTGGAGCGGGACTTGGAACACTCAAGGGAAAAGCATGGCGTATTGGTTTGATGGGAGAAACTTGTCGGCGGGCAAACGTCATTGGTCTACTCACGGCACTGGGAGAGATACTACCGAACAGATCAGCTGATGAAGCTATACAAGCTGCTGAAAATGTTTACAAAACAGATAAATGACATGTTCGGTGATGGATCAACAGATTCATCGCTTTGTCATTTCGCTCCAGATTTTCACGAAATGCTTTTTTATCGTTTGACTCGGAATCTTCGGGCGAAACATGTCCACGGCCCTTCTAGGCGGCGCTAGCGAAACAAGATCAGCATCTAGATCTTTTAGACGCTGTATAGCCAAACGACCGGAATAAGAATCTGGAGCTATTTTGACAGCTTGTTGGTAATCTTCAATAGCATTTCCATCTCGATCAACTGAATGGTAACAGTTTCCACGAAAATAATAGGCATTTGCATAATTAGGGTTAATTCGAATAGCCTTTGAATAGTCTTCAATAGCATAGTCATAATTTTCGAGATCTTGTTGGCATTTTCCACGCAGTACATAGGCTTGTACATCATCTGGTGCATAGCTAATGGCCGCACTGGCATCAGCTATTGCCAATGGTAATTCACTAATCTTTCGATGGATATTTCCACGGAGAATATAGGCATCTGCATAGTCCGCCTTGATCCGTATTGCAGCGGAAAAATCGCGGCTTGCTTGATGGTAATTCTTGAGATTATGGTAAAGAGTACCACGCAACAAGTAAGCTTGAGGCCTATTAGGTGACATTTGAATTACTCTTGTCAAATCGACAATCGCCGCGTTATAATCACCAATCTCCTTGTATGCTTGAGCCCGGCTAAAATAATGGTTCGGATTTTTCGGTTTGGCCTCGATTTGCTCAGTACATTCCCTGATAATCTGGTGCTGGTATAACATCCCTATCGCATTGTTTAAAATGAAATTACTTACGCTTAGCAACGGGAAAAATCCCGATTAAGGTTAGCAGATTCATTCCTAAAAGTCAATATTTTTCATACACTGCTTGTGTTATTGTCACCCCTGAAAATAACAATTATTTTTAACCTTCTACTGTGTGACATCTGGAAGATTCTTCTTGCTCTGTAAAATTCTACTCTCAATTATAATCCACTTTTGGTCAATACCTACGCCTGAAATCATACATAAAAAAGATAATTCTCCGATGGTGCTTGTGCCCGAAGGTGAATTCATAATGGGTTCGACAAGAAACAACGCAGCCGATCCCGATGAAACACCAGCTCACGTTACGAAACTTGATGCATTCTATATTGATAAATTTGAAGTGACTAACGCGCAGTATGGCCTTTTCCTATCAGATACAGGACATACTAGACCGCGTTTCTGGAATGATCCCCACCTAAATCGCCCCGATCAACCTGTTGTTGGGGTAAGTTTTGAGGAGGCATCTCGCTATGCAAATTGGGCAGGCAAGCGATTACCAACCGAAGCAGAATGGGAATTTTCTGCCCGCGGAACTATTGAGAATCAATATCCGTGGGGAAATCAATTCGAGGTTGAAATTAATGGAAAGGTTAACCATGCAAATGTTGCAGGCAACGCTGACGGATTCGATAAAACCGCTCCTGTCGGAAGTTTCCCTACCGGCATGAGCCAATTCGGAGCACACGATCTTGCGGGTAACGTCTTAGAGTGGGTCTCCGATTGGTACGATGAGAACTACTACGCAAACAGCCCAGTTAAAAACCCAGAAAACAAAAACCCCAGTAATTTCCTCGGGCGGGTTTTGCGTGGTGGATCATGGAAGAAACCCCCGTTGAAGGTGAGGAGCACCATGAGATACACTTTGCTACCTAGCCTTAGTGATGACACAATAGGGTTCCGTTGCGTAATGACGGCCAACGATCAGACATCACATAATGATCTACCATGGGACCTAAATAAAGATGGCGTTGTTGATATCCTCGATTTGGTGATTGTCTCGATCCACTTTGAAATGGTTAACGCACCGAACGGTGATGTAAATAAAGATGGAATTGTTGATATTCTCGATCTGGTGGCTGTTGCAAATCATTTTGGTGATCAGATCAATTAACGGCTAGTACCATGCCAACCTGATTTAAGACCTAGTTCCCAAGTTTGAGCTTTTACTATTCCCATAATCAATGTGCGACAGAAAAACGTTCTAGATAACTTATTTACCTTGTAAATGCATAATGATAATGTGTATTCAAGCTTACATTTGCATAGGTTTAAACATTTAAAACGATGACTTTTTTTATTGTCCGACCCACACCAAAATAGTATAATGAAGATAGCTATGGAATCTGCTCAAACTCCTATTTCACCTGACCAATCGCTTCGCACCCGAATGCGTAAATTCTATGAGACCTCCGAAGCATACAAAGGCTTACTAAATCAGCACAACCACGTTTATCTAAAATCTTATGTCGATCTCGTCGACTATTACACTCCATCGGATGAGTATACGCTTGACCTCGGTTGTGGAAACGGAATCTCATCCAAAATGCTACATGATCGAGGTAGAAACGTTGTTGGCGTCGATATTTCACCACTCTTTCTAGAAGAGACGAAAAAATGGGAGAATAACACTCTAAAGTATTTTGTAGGCGATGCTTTGAATCTTGACTTTGAATCTGGACAATTTGGCGTTGTATGCTCGAACGAGTTAATTGAGCATACACCTGATGTGGAGACGACTCTTCTCGAAATGATCCGCGTTACCCGAAAAGGCGGGAGGATTGTGGTTGCTGGACCTAACTTGTGTTCACCTATCATGCCACTTCTCGACTTCACACAGATGATTTTTGGAGGAAACGGAAGACCAATTTGGGCAGAGACAAAACAACAGGCTCTTAAAAACGCACTAAAGAACACAGGCCTCTATTTCACAAAGCGTTTGGGACGACGACCGAACTTTCTATACCGCGAGCCAGATCTTGAAAATCAAATCATCGGAGGAGATGCTGACAGTACTTATATTGCTAGCCCCATTGATCTGGAAAAATTTTTTCAGCGACAGGGCCTACGTATCAAAAAGCTCTGTGTCGGTTTTGGATTTAAAGGCAAAATAATGGCGACCTTTTTTCCAAGAACCAGCTTGTATATCAGTATGGTCATTGAAAAATGAATATTCGACCTACTGATTTTGTGTTGGAAATCGGTAGTGGACACAACCCAAAAACAAGATCAGACGTTCTATGTGATAAGTTCATTGATGATGATCTCCAGCGTGGCGGAGAGATTATCACAGACCGGAGTATGATTGAGGCAGATGGACAATACTTGCCTTTTGCCGATAGTTCATTCGACTATGTGATCTGTTCACATGTACTTGAACACGTTGAAGACCCCAAATTAATGATTTCCGAACTAGAACGGGTTGCGTCACGCGGCTATATCGAGGTACCATCGGAGATTTCAGAACGTCTTTACGGATGGCCTTACCACCTATGGATTTTTAACCTAATCGATGGTAAACTGTTAATTCAAAAGAAAATGGATCCAGATCAATTCGGCCAATTATTCCATACGCTAGTAGCAGAAGATAAAGGCTTTTTACGTTTTCACAAGAAATATCACCCAATATTTTTAGTGCATTATGAATGGGAAAAAAAAATTGATTATGAATTTCGAGACTCAAACACACCAACATTGGATTTCAACTCGTCCGAAATTATTAACAACATGCTGAAAGAGATCCAATCCACTCCATGGCCGAAGAAATGGCAACCCTTCATCAAAGACCTTATTCCAAAGACAGTCGTTTCTAATTTTAAAACAATGATAGCAAAACAGCGACGCCAGCCAACTAAAACTCTACGTGATATTATCGTTTGTCCCGATTGCAAAGAAGAAGTTAAATGGGAAGATAAATTTATCCATTGCAACCATTGCAATGCTAATTATCCCATTCTCGGTGGTATTCCGAGACTGATCCCAAAAATTTAAGATGGAATAACCCAATGCCTAACGAAGAAAAAGTTAGCAAAATCAATACAGCTACGAAGCCATTTGTAGACGAGTTACATCAAGAAATGATCTCTAGTCAAAGAAACTTGGGACCGCATCAGTCACAAACTCATTCTGAATCCTCAGATTCGAATTCAGTTTCAAACATCCGCATTATCGAGGTAGAAGGAACGTCACAACATAGTTGGGAAGATGCTGCGCGCCACGCGCTGAGGGCAACAACACAACACTTACCTTCAATTAACGGAATTGAAATCGTTCGTCAAACAGCCACAGTTGAAAACGGTACAATCAAAGAATACAGATCCACTGTTCAATTACATTATCAAGTCAAACATAATCTGGATTCACAAACTGCAGCGGAACAACCTTCAACAACAAATGCTGATGAACTACCTGATCATCATGAAACGGAGGGAACACATATGCAGCAAGATATCGCTAAACATTATCAAGATGTTCAAAAACTTGACAGGAAAAGATAAATTCTTTATAAACACACCAGATCGAAAAGGTACACACAAAAAGGGAAGGAATGATGCCTCAGGTTAAAGTTTATACAACCGATTTTTGTTCATATTGTGATGTTGCAAAACGGATTCTAGAAAGCAAGGAAATTGAGTACGAAGAAATAAATATCCATGGCAATCCCGAGATGCGCGACCATATTGAAGAACTCACAGGCAGACGTGACGTACCACAAATTTTCATCGGTGATCAACATATAGGTGATGATGATAATTTAGCTGAGTTAGCCAGATCAGGAGAATTAGACAGATTGTTAGAAAAGGAAGGAGACAATAACATATCCGAGCATAGCGACACAATCGAAGAACGGAATGTCATTATAGTGGGTGGCGGCACAGCAGGATATGCCGCAGGAGTTTACACTTCGCGAGCCATGTTGGAACCGCTACTGTTGGTAGGTGACACACTTGGTGGTCAACTTTCACTTACACTTGATCTAGAAAACTACCCAGGGTATTTTGGTGATCAAGCAGGTGAATTCGTAAATGGACTTAAGGAACAAGCAGAAAATTTCGGTACAGAAACTCGATTTGAATATGTTACTGAAGTCGATTTCAATAACCATCCATTTTCTGTTAAGACTTATGACAACCAATATTTGGCAAAATCAATCGTAATATGCACAGGAGCCTCACCACGTACTCTTGATATCCCTGGTGAAAAAGAGTATGGAGGACGAGGTGTTTCTTATTGTGCTACTTGTGACGGTTTTTTCTTTCAAGATCAGAGACTGATCGTTGTCGGTGGAGGTGACGCAGCACTGGAAGAAGGAATTTTCCTAACAAAATACGCTTCTGAGGTTATCATCGTTCATCGTCGCGACCAGCTACGTGCCAGCCAAATCATGCAGGAACGGGCTTTTAAGAATGATAAAATTAAATTCATCTGGGATACTGTTGTCGACGAAATCCAAGGTGAAGAGCAAAAAGTAACTGGAGCACTACTGAGAAACATTAAAACCAATGACAAAGAAATATTTCCGATTGATGGAGTATTCATTTTCGTCGGTCATATACCAAATACCGAATTATTCAAAGGAATTATTGATTTAAACGACCAAGGATACATCCTTGTTGATGAAAAGCAACAAACAAACATTGGAGGCGTTTTCGCCGCTGGCGATGTTCATGACCATCTATTTCGGCAAGCGATTACAGCCGCCGGCGCAGGAGCAGCTGCGGGCATTATGGCAGAGAAATTCGTTGCTGAACTTGAAAACAGAGCCTACCCAGGGTAGGTGACAATAGCGAGGTAAAATATGGGACTCGACTGGAAACCACGTCATCGTGATATTGTGATAGGTAATATTCCATGGCTTGCACGGATTACCGATAAAGCGCGTGCAAAAATTGAAGGTACGCTTGGAGACTATGTCTACCCCTGACCAGCTGATCAAAAGTTCCTGGAGGAACTTAAGGTAAAAGCTGGGCAATTCACTGAAATCGTACAAGATAACCCATCAGACGAAGACATGATCGCAGCAATTAGATCCCTCAGAGATTAAAAAAAAAGGGAGTCATTCTCTCTATACATAATCCGGAGACAAAAGGTATTGGATTTAATAGATTGGCGCACTGAAATCGATGAAATCGATGAACAAATACTGTCACTATTGCACGAACGCTCAAAGTTAGCAATCAAAGTTGGGAAATTGAAGGAGGAAACCGGCAAAACCAGTATTTATGCACCACATCGCGAAAAGCAAATTATAGATCGACTGAAATCGATAAACTGCGATCAGTTCCCAGAAAAGCAGCTAGAAAAGATCTTCACTGAGATTATATCTGCTTGTAGATCACTGGAAAAAAAAATACGGGTTGCCTATCTCGGCCCCCTTGGCAGCCACGGGCATACAGCTAGTCTTGAACATTTTGGATCATCAGTTGAGTTCATCCCAATTGTGCCACAAACAGATATTTTCGCTGAAGTAGAATCAAGCCGTGCGGACTATGGTACTGTGGCCATCGAAAATTCCACCTACGGTACTGTTCGCGATGTCCTGGAAATGTTTTTGCACTCCCCACTCCATATCTGTTCAGAGAGACTACTTCCAATTAGACACCATCTACTCGCTCTCTCAGCCCCAGAGGATATTTCGAAAATCTATTCACATCCCCAATCTTTTGCGCAGTGTAGACAATGGTTGCATCAGAACCTACCTAACATCCAACAGGTCGAGGTTGCAAGCACATCTGTTGCCGCTGAGATTGCCAGTAAAGAACCCAAATCTGCTGCAATCGCCAGTAGTCTGGCTAGTGAAATTTATGAGATCCCTATTGTTGCCGATTCTATCATGGATAATCCAAACAACACCACTAGATTCTTGGTTATTGGAAACCAATCTGCGCAAAAATCAGGTAACGATCGCACATCGATTCTCTTCGGTATAAATGATGAGGTAGGTGCGTTATGCCAAATCCTAAGCACTTTAGAATCGAACCAAATCAATATGAGCAAAATAGACTCATTTCCATCACAACACAAACCGTGGGAATATGTTTTTTTTGCTGACCTTGATGTACATGTAGAAGATTCAAACGTACAAATTGCTCTTAAGGAAATAACCGATCAATGCCTGTTTCTCAAAGTGTTAGGTGCATACCCACGAGGAACTTAGACCGACACACATTCGATAAAAACTAATGCCCATAATGTCAACCACACCCGCTAGTCCGATCAGGGAAATATTGCCTTTCTGTTAAAGAAGGACTATTTATAAAATCACGCATTGTGTAAAATGCCAACTAATAGATTCAACGCTGTCTCGCACTGAGACTCATCAATATGTCACACAATCTATATGCTGAGCTGTATCAGAATTCCCAATAGGAAATCTCAAAGTTGGGCTTGTCATCATACCAATACTTTCATAAAATTCCCTTCTCTTATTTTTCGCATCAGTTTTCATGATCAGATTTCTTTTAAATACTGGTTGCTAGCGTTAAAAACAGGTCTTCAATATCAATTTGCAACAACCCTCCATCTTGGCTTCTGCCTTTAGCAATACAGATATTACCAATACCTATAAAACCAGGCTGCAATTTGCTTTCCAATAATATTTTGTAAAGCTGGACAGAAAATAGACACCTGACCAACATCTCAGAACAATCAATCTAACAAAAACAAAATCTTAAAACCTTTGTTTTGAACACACAGGGTAATTACTGCCTTTAATGAGAAACCATTTGACCAATCTCACGACAACACAGTATACTTAGCGAAATCAGTAAATTTAGGTCTTAGATGATTTAAAGTATTAACTCTCTATTTTTTTCAACATCTTAACAAAACAAAATGAAGGATTAAGAAATGAAAAAGTATCTTTCGATCTCTTTAGGGTTGTTTGCTATGGCGATAATTCTGTTGAGCGCGATTCCTGCAGATGCACAATGGCGCAGTAAAACACATGATAAATATGAAGCTGTAACTGGTGTAAACATAAAAATTGATGGTAAGCTCGGCGATTGGGCTGGTGTCCCCGTCTGGAAAGACATCAAAAATATAACTGGACGAAATGCACCTGGGCCAGAGAAGTCGTTTGAGGAATGGGACGGTGGCAAATGGACCGGTCCAGATGACCAGACAGTTGCCTTTATGTGGGCTTGGGACGCAGATGCGCTTTACTTAGGCATATCTGTAACAGACGACTATCACAATGCCCCTCCCAACGGATGGAACGGCGATGCCGCTCAGCTAGCCCTTGAAGGGACTGGAACGCGGCCGAAAGGTGGAAGAGAGAATTTAATCCTCTACAATATTGCTTTAGGTAAAGAAGGTAAGCTTATTGTAGAGAATCAAAAACCTTCTGGAACAGGACTAGGAACAGGTGATGTGGCCATCGTCCGTGATGGCAACAAAACAAACTATGAAATCCGATTTAGTGCTGCACAGCATGGTGCCATGGTGCAAGGCAGATCGGTTGGTGCCAGCATATGTGTTAACGATGGCGACGAAGGTGATCAGGCAGGTCAGAAAGGTTGGGGTGGATGGTATCCGCATTCAATTGTCTTTGGTAACCAATCGGAGAAAACTGGGTTACTGGTACTTTCCGGAGGCAAACCAACATCTGTTGAATCTAAAGGTAAATTGTCAACAACTTGGGGTGACCTTAAGCAATAAAATAGGTTTTAACATCCGAAAAAGCACTGGTTGAGTATTTCGACTGGTGCTTTTTTATTGCCTCCAAAATTGACGATTTGGCAGAAAAACTAACAATCAGAACAAAGTTTGGCACGTTTTTGGTATATCAGTCTCCAACTAAAACGACTTGCAAAACTATCAAGAGCAAAGGAACAGCAAATTCAGACCCTTTTTGACGTTTCCCATGGGTTCATGGTATTATTTTAGCCATCACAATTCAAAATCATACAGGAAGCAGATATGCCTGCAAGAATTTCCAAACAAAAATTCTGTATCATGGTGATATATGCCATAGTTCCTGTTCTCGTAATGCCGTCAATTGCTTTCTCCACCGCAGAGATTTCAGTTCAACCAGCAATAATAAAATCACAAACAATTGGGGAACAGTTGACAGTTGAGGTCAAAATTGCCAAAGGCAAAGGTATTGCGGGATTTCAGTTCATTCTATCTTACGACACAACTGCTCTAGAATACGTCAGCATAAAAATTGGAGACTATTTGCCATTCGATGTTTTTGAAGTCCCACCCAAAGTATCTGACGGAACTATTCGTTATGCGATCGCAGCACCACGTGGTAAACTTTCCGAAAAGGACGATGGAATTCTAGCAACCGCAACTTTCAAGATACTGGATAAAAAGGAATCAACAATTAAACTGACTCAGGTCAAACTTGCTGACGGCGATGCAGAAGAATTCCCGTCCCAGATTAAACAGGTTAGCGAATCAAATGAACCTGATCCCAAAGATACGTCTACCCTCCCCCCGAAAGACCCAGAAGTTTCAGAGCCAACGAAAACACCTACGGGTCCAAAACCAAAGGAAGACCCACTAGCCTTGGCAAAAAAATGGCACTTCGATTCCTACGATGTTTACGAATCCTTGACTGGTATCAAAGTGAAGATTGATGCCGACATCGGGGAGTGGACTAATGTGCCTACTTTTATAGGAGTCCAAAACGAGACGGGAATAAATGGCTCTGGCCCAAAGAGATCATTTGAAGAATATGCTGGCGGGAAATGGATAGGACCTTCTGATCATACAGTTGCCTTTAAGATGACTTGGGATCCAACGGCTATTTATCTTTGTCTGATTGTAATTGATGACCAACACCAAAACGATGATAGCGGTTGGAATGGTGATGCTGCCCAACTTGCTTTTGAACCAACTGGTAAACGGACCAAGGGACTTCCATTATCTCTCTACAATGCAGCTTTAAGTAGCAATGATGGCAGGATTATTATCGATAACCAACAACCTGCTGGCGGTACCGCTGGACTCCAAAAGGCAGATGTTGCCATCGCCCGAGATGAAGGCCAAAAGAAGACATACTATGAATTCAGATTCACTGCCAAGGAGATGTCTCCCGTCGGCATGAAACAATTCAAAGATGGCATGGAATTCGGTATGGGTATTTGTGTTGGTGACGGTGATAATAATCCTACCAGTCAAAAAGGGTTCAAGGGTTGGGGAGGCTGGTTCCCTCATTCCATAGTTTTTGCTAAGCAAGCGGAAAAAACTGGTTTAGTTAAGCTAGTTCCCACTAAGGCAGTTAGTGTGCAAGCCAAAGGTAAACTGGTAACAACATGGGCAAACTTGAAGAAATAATTTCAAACCCGACACGTGCCGCGAAGCACTGTCAGCGGTTGAAATTAGAAACAAAACTTCTAAACTTACGATATTCTTAAATGACTTCCAATTGGTCTCGATCTGGAAGTTCTGGAAATGGCGCACTTGGCAAAGTTTGATACCAATACGCAACCGAAGAAATATCATCCTGTAAAGGCAAATAACGTCCTCCACTTCGCCAACCAAGTGCTTGAATCGTAATGCGAAGATTTTGGTCAAACCGGATGGGATCCATAATATGCCAACGGTACATGCCAAACCTTTGCTGAGATTGGTAAACGCCATCAGGACGAATGACCTGCGGCAGCCCAGCATATGGTGTTGTGAACTCACGGTATCCATCAACGTCAAAATTGTAGGATCCACAAAAATAGTCTTCAGTGCCAGTACCACAAATAGTCGGAAATTCAGTATCTCCATCCATATAAAACTTAACTTCGCCTTCCCCCCACCAGCCAGTGTTGTTCACTCCCCATGCCATATAAGTCCCAACATACTGCCCCCAACCTTCCACACCATCCACGATTGTGTAGACATCTTTGTACGGAAGCGGATTCGTTCGTCGGAACTGAGCGTGAAAGTAAGCCACATCATCAAGCACATCTGTAAGTGTATAATTAATCTGGTAGTAAAGTTTCATCGTCTCAGACCCAATATTAGTCATAGTAATGCGACATTTCTTCCGAAATGGCATCTCCCAGTAACAATTAAAGGCACTGCCTGGGTTTACGCAAACCGGCAATGAGCTGACCTGAGCATATTTATTCCAACCACAAGCAAAGAAATCACCAACCGGGCACTCGATAGAGGGAAGTTCCGAATCATCCCAGTAAATCCTTAAGATACTAAACCGCCAATGTCCAGTTGGAGTCATCCAAATCTGTTGAATTGCTCCGGACCCATCAATGTGTGCCAATTGGCGAGTTTCTCCTGGCTCAATTGGGATTGAGGGAGAAATTTTCCAGCCCTGGCCAAGATCTCTAGCGCAATCTTGGCCTGTACCTTGAATAGCCATACCTCCTTTACCCTTTTCACCAGTGAAATTTTCTGGGCTTACCGACCGTGTTCTGGCATTTGATAAACGTGATATATTACCAAGGTGTAATCCAAGACCATTAAATCCTGCCATACTCACCTCCGCTGACTAATCCTTTTCCATAATGCGTTTAAAGTTTTGTCTTCTATTTTCTTCAGCAAACAATCAAACAGTGACATGGTACCATATATCCTTTTCTCAGACTCAATATATAACATCGCATATTATTAAAATGGCAAGATCATAATCCATCTGAACCAAATAATCCATTGCTTTCAAACACGAAAATATCCGTCAGCTCACTAACAGATATATCACAAATCTTGACAAAGCTCACTTATGGTAGGTAGAATAATGTTTTAGTCCATAGATGATTAGATCGATTGCACCTAATCTATACCCTTAATGCGGATTGCTCTATACTTTCTGAACTATTGGCTACCTCCCTTATTGTGTATGGGACTAATCTTTTTCCTGTCCTCCCTTTCAAATCCCCCATCACCGGATGTTGGGTTGGAAGGAATCGATAAACTCTTTCATTTCGTTGCTTATTCAGGATTAAGTTTTTGGGTAATGCGCGCATTCTTAAGTATCAACCAGGAAGTTCCACCATATTTACCTTGGTTAGTCACAATTCTGGTAGTCAGTCTCTATGCAGCAAGCGATGAATGGCACCAATTGTATGTCAAGGCACGCGTACCAGATATCGCAGATTGGATCGCAGATTCTTTAGGTGGTGTCTTTGGCGCCTTTGCAATGTATATGTGGCGAAGATTTTCAAGTCGTTCCAAGTTGATAAGTTCATAACATAACTAAGGAAATCATGAGTTCTAGTCTTAAAAAATCAAGTTATCGAAGCTGGCTTCGCGCTTCAATATGCTGTGTATTATTTTGTTTTTTTTACCAAACGACAACAGTTCATGCCCTTGAGAAGACTAATCATTTAACACCAGTTATGCTTATCGGAGGATTTGGATTACAGTTTGCGGGCGCATTAGTGGGAACATCTGCTCAGAACAGCTATGACCAATACCTTTATTCAGTGGGCTCAAAAATGGCATCTCACAGAGAAAAATACAAGAGTCGTCGCAACCTTAGTTTGGTTATCAAACGAACAGGAATAGGGTTAATCAGCCTAGCAACACTCTTATCAATACTTGATCAAGCTAAAATTATTTCCAGCCCCAACAAGAAAATTGCTAATGCTATTCGCATTCTTCCACTACACGATCCAGATCAATACAAAGCAGCATTCATTTTACAAAGACCATTTTAAAAAAAGATGTCTATAATGAAATTTTTTTTCGCCTCATATTTTTTGGTTATAGTTGGCTTTATAGCACTCGTTTTCTTTGGCTGCGCTAGTGACGAAGATTACGCAAATCCACTGGATCCACAGAACCTACGAACTGCCGGATCCCCACCTGGTTTAACTCTGACCCCAGGCGATCGGCAGGTAACTGTGTCTTGGAGAGAACTTAATTCCAGAATTGCCGAAGATATTAAGGGGTACCGAATCTACCGTCGCTTTACTGAAGATTCAAATACAAATTTTGAACCTGTCCCTTTGTTTGATAAAAACAACAAATTACTAGATTCAATTCCAGCCAGTCAAAACATTTATATTGATAAACACGAACTCAAAAACGACCAGATAAGTACAATAACAGGCGATCAACTTTATTATGAATACCGAATTTCATATATTGATGATCGTGGTATTGAAATACCAAATCCAACTGATCCCCCTAATCAAGACGACGAACCGCTACGTATATGGACCACTCGAAGAACAACCCCAAGTGACCCTCCACCAGTTCCAAACATAATTCTAGGTAAAAAGGAAAATTTAATAGTCACAATCATCTGGCCAGATTACAATCCTCCTTCGGATTTCAAGGAGTTTCGGATATTCTATACAACACCAACTCGAAATGTCTTTATCGAAATCCCAGAGCTTGATCCTGATACCCGTTTCTATAGAGATATTTCTTTTGAGCGGGACGGTGAAGAAAAGACCTATCGCGTTATTGCATACGACAAATTTGGTGTTGCAAGCGTTGCTACTATTAAAGTAAAAGCACCCGATGTTCCACCCGACCCTCCAACAAATGTAAAGGCCCAATATCAAATGCGCAGTCTCGTTAGCAACAGGTACAATGCTACACTAACTTGGACTCCCCCAGATAAGGAAAGAAATTTGGATCTAGCAGGATACTGGGTCTATTCCACCAAACAAGGTGGAGGCAACCCAACACCACGTCGTAAGGTAGATGAAAAATTCAATTCTGTCATACTAGAAGGAGAGGATTTTATCCTCGACGCGGAAACACGAGATCTCGTACCAAGACAATACTTTTTGACAGCGTTTGACGATACCCCCAATTCAAATGGGGAAATAGACGAAAGCGAAAAAGTCGCCGTGCCATTACCAAACACTGGAGAATAATTTAGCACGAAAGAAAAAACAATGAAAAAGTCTTTATTTACCACTATCTTAATATCAATAGCGATTGTCATACAAGCTGTTGACGCACAACCGTTCCCTACCAAACTTGGTGCCATGCAAACAGCTAATACATTGGGAAAAGGTGGCTACATAACGTCTATCGAAGTGACCCAATATAAGAAAGAGAATATCTCTGAAACAAAACAAGATGTTATTATAGGAAATTTTGAGGAACTACGTATTTTAGAACTTATGGCCAATGTTAAACTAGTTCCAATTCGATTAACTTACGGTATAGGGGATCACCTAGATTTAATTCTAGGAGGAACACTCGCTAGTGGAGAAACAAAAAAAATAGTAAAAGATTTTTACAATACCGGTGACATGCACCGCGACCGACGTGTTTACAAGCAACCCGTTTTCGAAACAGTAATCGGACTGAAATATAATATCAAGCCTGATGCTGGAGATGGGTTACCAACCGTCTCTGTTGGTGCCGAATTTCAGGCAGGTTATACCATCGATCACACAATCGACAAAAAGTTTTCAGATACTTCCCCAGCAGATGGCACACCTTTCCTCGGAGTGATACCTTATATGGCGATAACACAGCAAGTGATGTCCGATTTCCACATGCATGCCGTTATCGGATCCCATTTCTTTAGCGACCTAAATTCGTTTTGGCAAATTGGCGGGGAGTTTCAGCTGAACGAGAAAATTTGGGCGCTTGGAAACTATTCAAACAGAATTATAACAAATGGGATCGAAATTAAAAGACCAACAGGGTTCGGTTTAAGATATAACCTTTCAGGTCAGGCTTCGCTTTCAGTCAACTTCACAACCGCTCCCGGTATTCAGTTTAACTTGATGCTTGGAGGCCTTAGTAAACGCATCACTATCCCTAAAGCGCCCACGGAAGATGATTTTGATTTGCCTTTCTAGCCACTTAGCAACATACAATCTAAATTCACCTAAAGATATAAAAATCTACGTCATCAGGAAATACTAGCGACACAACCTCCCCAATTAAGCAACAGCATACCGCATCACAGCATCTTCATCCAATTCGATACCCAACCCAGGTTTTTCTGTGACTGCAGCATACCCATCTTGCACTAAAGGCTCAACCAGCAAGCTGTGCTCGTGAACGAAATTACCACACAAATCACTTCCCAGTGTACAATTAGTCACAGCAGCGGAAGCATGAAGTCGAAAGGCATCAAAAACACCCAAATCGACATTGGACGCTTGCCACACCGGAATACCGCCAGCCGCTGCGATTCGAGCCATATCCAAGAATGCCCAATCTGAAGGAGCGACATTAATCGCATCTACAGATTGCGTGTGTACTGCCTCAATTACTTGCCTCGAGTTTTGAAAATGAGCTGCGATAATAATATCAGTTTCTTCCTTCAATCTGCGATAATCCTCCATGTCATCCTTGGGAATCGGGTCCTCAAAAACCAGATCGTACCTTTCGATCTGCCGTGCCAACTCAAGTGTCTTTTCAACTGTGTAAAAGCGATGGCCTGGATCCAGAACAATGCGTAAAGAAGGAGCAGCTTCATTGATTGCATGCACTCGATCTGCAACATCGCCATCATCTATTTTGCATTTTATCTTGATACCTTTAAATCCTTCCAAAGAAGCACATCGAGCAGCATTAGCCGACGCCTCTGGCCCCATTCGGCTTATCCAGTAATCTACTAGTACATGTTCCTGGAACTTCCCACCAAAAACACGGCATAGTGGCCAGCCAATAGCCTTACCAATTAAGTCTAGCAAAGCAATATTGTATCCACCACCTCCCAAGTTCCGAGGTTCAAACTCAAGCGGATCTTTACCAATCACGTCAGGTGTAGTGTTAGCTCGCTCACCATAATACGGGCCACTCATACCAATCCCAGTCAATCCATCATCCGTATGGATACGCAACACGTCCTGCCTCCTTTGACCAAGTGGAGCCGGATAGCTGGTGCTAAATTCCTCATATTCCGGTGGAGACAGAATACCAGATAAAAAAGGTACACAGACAACAGTACGTTCTAATCGTGTTATTTTCATTTGACTCTCTTTCTAATAACAATTGCTCTTGCAAACCCAACAACAAACCAATCACAAATCAAAAACAAAATTAGTAACAAATACATTAACTGGGAAACGCTGCTATATTTTTAAATGGTCTTTGATGCAAATATAGATGACCGCAAGTTTATAGAGATATCAAACACTTTACCGCAGACATCTTACGGCTTACCAGACATCTTCTCATTGAGACTCCAGTCATACTCAAAATAACCTAATTTATAACCCTGAAGGACAGCTTTCCTTTTCCAATCAGGAATATCAGGTAAAAATTGTAGCACATATTCTTTTAATGACATTCCATTCGCAGTAAAGTCATTCTTATACCATTTGAAAATTCTGGACAACTTCATCTCCTTCTTATCATGGTTCAAATAAACATTGGATGAATTCTGAATAAATTGGCGTAATTTGTAATCAAGTTGTTCATCCAAACTATCGCCTGACAGAATTCGATTGCTTAGCGGGGAACAACTACTAGACGCACAATTTATAGCAAAATGGATTCGTGGATCCTTGTACTTTTTACGTAAGATACCATTTTCAATCCGGTGTAAAGTACACTCTTTCCCTCCAACTATAAATTTAATTCTCCAAAATATCCCCTTTCCCCAACTTATCTGGTTGACACTCGTAATTCCAGGATTATCAATAACAGATTTCATCATTAAAGCATTATAAGCATTGATCCAATAGGCCTTTTTATCATTTTGAGTTGGGAATAGCTCAGGATAATTCTCAGGACTTACCTTTGCAAGAAAATCTATAAAAGTGTTCAACTTAAGTGGGTTTTGGCGGAGGTTGCTGTAATCGACATAGCCACTTGAATCCACATAGGTTCGCAATGCATCATCATAAAATTGGTAGGCATCCGTTCCGCTCTCAGAACTTGCATCGGTTTCTTGGGAAATTTGATCATACTTTAAATTCTTACTTTTGCAGCCACCAACACACCCATTTAAGATAATAGTGATTACTAACAATATGTTTATTCTTGTCCAATTCAGCATTTGCTTTTCGGTCAACTTATTTCTCCAACCAATTCAAAACCAAAAACTCGACATTAAGATAACCTGATCCTCGCCATTCAGTTGCCAATTCTTGTCATCATTCCTATTTTTATTCTCAATATTCCCCCAATAATAGATCTCAAATGATGCATTCTTGACAAATCTGTACCGAGCAAAAGTTGTGATTCGTTGCTCTAAATCCCCTTTTACTCCCCCATTCGGATCGAATGATTCATAACGGCCTGAGACTGAAAGTCTAGGTGTCAAACGATATTTAGCTCCCACATAGTAGCCTGTGGACACGAGACTGCCAGATCCATTTTGGACTTTAAAATCACATTCAATCTCAACTGAAAATTTACGAATATTAGCTATTAAAAAAGCGGCAGATACAGCTTCACTTCGCTCTTCAAGCTTATCGAACAAATGAGAAATACCAACTCGGATGAAAGTAAATTTACCTCCAATGGTTGTCAAGAAACCTTTATGCTGATTTCGGTCAGCCAGTGTGTTACGGTTTCCGTTGAACACAGCTGAATTGAAAAACAGATTCTTGTAGTTCCCAATTACCTCAAGACCAAGATCGCGTTTATTCGATCCTAAATTATAACCATTCCTAACTAGGATATTATGATCATCCTGATGAAGAGCAAAAGGTAGTTGAAACTGTCCAATTCTCATCCAAAGACGATCCGAAATGATTTCAATTCGTCCGAAAGCGTCAAAAGGATTCCCAAGATTACTAGACAAAGTAACCTGAACTTTATCCGATACTCGAGCATGGACAGCAACTTCCGATTTCATCAACAAAAACGTATCAACAGAAGAATGGCAAGAGACACAACCAGCCGTTTCCTGATCACGATGAGTGACTTGAGATGCTTTAATGTAGGCGACGCGGATGTCTCCAGAAAAGGAATGGTCTTGAGTAAGAAGATTTGCTTTAACCAAAAAGGTTTCAGGATCGAAACCCTCAGGAAATTCAAAGTTATTTTCGTCAAAAAACTGGCCAACAGGATTCCGAGTCCCTCCACCATTTGGGTCTAGATGACAAAAAAAACAGTTCTGATCAACTAGATCCGCAAACTCGGGAAAAGCCTCAACGGACGAACCCAATAATCCAAATAATAGAATAATTAAGGATACAATAAAAATATAAATGACATTCACATTCGTTGTTTTTTCTGATATAGTCAATGCTGTTGGCCTGAATAACTAAGAAATGCTTTGATCTTCACTATTTGCCAGCCACAATTCGAGACCAAGCTAATATGAATGAATCAGTAAGCATCACTAAAAAACTGCCTCTTTCTATGCATAGATCTTATTTCATAAATACGAGGGTGTTAAACCATTTTAAGACATCGAGGATATGACAGTCCAATTACTATTAATTTATAAACCAAGCTTACCAAAACACAATTAAAATTGATTTATTAGACCATAAATTTTTCACCAAATTGAATCGAGTCTGGACCATACTGACGCAAGGAAACAAAGTGTATTATACAAAACTTCATTACAGTGAAATAAGCCCATACTGTGTGCGAAATTTAATACATGTTAGCCTACAAGCTAAATCAAAAAGCAGGATACCTGTGATCTTCCTTTTCGTCCTGCTCGGAGGTAGCACACTTATACTCGGATGCAATTTATCGTATCTCATGAATCAACAAGGATGGAGTAAAAACTATGCATTACTCGAAGAAGCACGAGCAACCAATCCCTCTATGATTGATGGCAACATGAACACAGGCGGAAGAGGAGAAATCAGACCAAGTTACTCAACAATGCACCAAACATCCGAAGCCTATGTTTTACTTCCACAACCAAAACTCGTGAGCAAAATCATTCTGCTCAGTAGAGAACTACAAGAAGGAAAATTCAAGGGCAAACGCTGCGAACTTCACATCTATCAGGGAACACAATGGAAACTAATTGATTTTTTTACCATTAAGGGGATAAAAACAGTAATCCAATTCCCTGCAGTCAAAACAGAACAAGTTCGGCTTCGCCTTCCAACATGGACCAAATTTGACTCAATGGACAAAGTAGTTAACGAAATAAATCAGGATATAATCACCAGAAAGTACTACGATTTTATCCCCCCAGAAATTTTGGAGATAGAGATATACGGCCCTGTTGCAACTCAAACTGTACAACACTAGAACTTGTTATAACAGTTGACCTAGTGAAATTGCTTAGGCACTAGCAGCCCAAGCAACTCCTTGACTAATGAGTTGCTGCATGGCAGGACGTTCAAATGTATCAGAACTGTGACCTAAGGTTGTATAGAAAACACGCCCTTTCCCGTAATTTTTTGCCCACGCCATTGGATGGCTTCTGTTATGCCATTCTGCAGAAGCAAGAATATGGATGTAAGGATCATAAGCAGATATATAGATCTCATCCTCCACTTCAAAATCACTAAGACCTTGAGTAATCGAATGTTCGGTATCTTCAATCCTAACAGTAAATGTAGCTCCGGGAGGATGCCAGTTAGAATGACCTCCAATCAAGTCAACAGCTCGCCCTCCAATCCACCAGGCAGTACCATGCACACCGACTAATCCCTTTCCATTGTGTATATAACGGAAGAATCCATCTTCTTGTTTGGAAGTTAACTCAGATTGGCGGGTTAGGGTCCCATCTTCTTGACGAACAGTGCGTGTAAATCCAGTCCCAAAGACACAAACATCAAACTGATCCAATTCTGCAGAAGCCAAGATATTTTTGTCACTGGTCAATGTAACCGACATATCATCTCGCGACAACAAGAAATCATTAATAACAGTTGCACTACTTTCAAATTGGTGATTACTACCAGAAAGAACCAAAACCTTCATTTTCAAAATCCTCCTCAAAAAAGATCCAATTTCAATAATCTAAAACAAAATTTTCAAGTATCATTTTAAAATGGACTTTCGATACTATGGGGCAAAACCTCCGAGAGCTCTATAATGATTCCACATATAAGTTAACACAAAGAAGAAAGCATTTTAGATTTAAAAAAGCTAAACATAAAATTACTACTACCTATATTCCGTAAATCCCTATGAATACAAACTCTAATGTCCCACAGATACCTTATATTTAGCTACACCTTTAATAACCGTCATTAGAATCTTCCAGCTCTATCTAAGAAAATCAACCAAACAGACACCACAAGAATGATACATTAAAAAAATAAAGAGCCTTGTTATCCACTTGTTTTTGCCTTGAAAGATATCATGATCAAACTTGCATAGATGGGGGAGTTGATTAGACGACAAAATTGACACTGAAAACGGCAGCATTAAAATTGGAATAATCAATCACTTAGAAATGAATAAACTAAATTTGTCGGAGAATGATAGAAAGCTGTAAGGCACCTACAAAGGATAAACATCTAGTGTCTGTAACCATGTTTTTAAATCCTCAACAGATTGCGCCGTATCTGCAGACATTTCTAAGGGACGACCACGCGTGTCAATGACCAGTCCAACCACACCACCTCGTACCTCTGTCTCAACGGCTTGTCCATTCCCTGCGCCTGCATCAAAATGGCGGTTGGGTTGAATTTTAACCTGCACAACCTCATCCATCCCTATTTGATACAATTTCAGCTCACCGACTGGAATTGTGTCTTCTACTATTCCAGAGGGCATATTTACCGATATTTCCAAGCAGGAACTACCTTTTTTAGCCTGTCCTGCCGGGGCGATACAAGTACCAAGATGAATCAAACAATCGCGATTGAATACTTGGGTTGCAGCTTCCTTATTAACCTGTGATAAGACACCAAGTTGAGGCATCATAAAAATGCTATCAACAGCAAGCTGGGTAACACCTTCAGGTAAAAACGCATCGATCATCATCAACATTGATTGTTGGCGTCGCGGCGCGTGAGACAATACTCCTCCACTTCCAACAATGAGATTAAGATCAAACATGCTAACAAGCGTATTCCCTGTCTCTGTTTGGGCGAACGCTTCAGAAATCGTGCGTTGTTGCTGTACACCTTTGAGTTCAACAGCCAATTTTTTATGTTGTTCAAACGCCAAACGTAGTGCTTCACGCGCAATTGCATGCTCAATAATTAATTCTTCCAGCAACTGTGGTATAGTCGTCGGTCGGATCATTTTGTTCTTGATCCGATTCTGCAGATCTACTAAGTTAATATCAAAGGGCAGCCATCGCAGAATATTTCCCATTCCAGCTTCAGTTAACACATTTGAGATGCTATAGCTCATCCCTAAGTTCGCACTTACCGTTCGATTAAATACGGACTCCCCCACCTGATTCTGAAAAACAGAAAAAACATCCGTGGTTGCCCCACCGATGTCAACACCAACAACTTGGATTCGGTTCTGTTCAGCGATCGTTTGCATAATCGCCCCTACCGCACCAGGTGTTGGCATAATCTCGGTGTCAGTCCATTCAATTAATTTCTTATAACCTGGTGCATGCATCATGACATGTTCGAGGAATTGGTCTTGGATTTTCAAGCGAGTCGGCATCAAATTTTCGCGTTCCATGGTTGGCCGCAAATTATCAACTACCTCAAGCGACATCCGACCTTCAAGTTTTTCACGAACAATATCAGCCGCATCTTTATTACCAGCGAAAATTACCGGCATCTGGTAGGAAACACCGAGACGCGGTTTCGGGTTTGCGGCAGCAACAATTTCAGCTAACTCAGCAACATGCGCAACAGTTCCACCATCGACTCCTCCAGACAACAAGAGCATATCAGGTCGAAGCTGGCGTATCTGATCAATCTTTTCATGAGGCAACCGTTTATCATTGGAAGCAATGACATCCATTACTATTGCGCCAGCACCCAGGGCTGCACGCTCTGCACTTTCAGCAGTTAAATTACGAACAGCTCCCGCAACCATCATTTGTAGCCCACCACCAGCACTGCTGGTTGATATGTACAAATCAACTCCTTCATCATTTGTCTGCGGCTTAATAATTTGGTTGT
>Ga0207984_1000180_pt1 | contig 39801 bp, 33 predicted proteins | sample ETNtaG_30_FD_185760 | JGI IMG/M metagenome (GOLD analysis project Ga0207984, IMG submission 185760) | Marine microbial and viral communities from oxygen minimum zone, Eastern Pacific Ocean - ETNP201306PF43B (SPAdes) (version 2) | ecosystem: Environmental > Aquatic > Marine > Oceanic ...
GATAAACCCAAGTATATATCTCAAATTTTGGATCAAGACGAACCTGCTCTAATCTATGTTCGAAATGATAAAGCGATAGATCAGCTTTTAGGTCTCATGCAGTCATCAGGAAAACAATTGGTTGGTAAATGCGAAGTAGGAACACCAAATGATAAAAAACAGATTTTGGCTGAGATGCTGGCCGAAGATAAAATCAAGGCGATCCTCTCAGCTGAAACGATTGATTTTTTGCCAAAAGTTCAACATATTGTGCTTTGTCATCCATTCTCCATACCAGATTTGTTTTTTGATCGATGTAAATCTGCATTTAATGGTGATTACACTACCGATCTGCATCTAATTTACCATGATAGGGATTTTGATTTTGAACAAAAGTTATTAAATCAACAATACCCTGATCGAGAAATTTTAGTTGCTGTATATCGGAATTTACGGTTGCTAGCAAAAAACAGGGAATTCCTTGAACGGGGAATGTTCATTTCGTCCACTATGCAATCCGCAAATATCTCCGAAGATGCTATTCTAAATGCACTTACTGTTTTAGCGGACCTCGAATTAGTCACTAATCATCTGGACTCTAGTGAAATCAAGGTTTTATCCTCTAAGAAATGTGAACTCAACGCTTCAAAAATTTATCAACATGGTGAAGAAATAAAAATGATGAGTGAGGACTTCGCAGGGATACTTAGAAAAAGTAGCGAAGATATATGGAAGAGAATAAATTATGAGTTTGGAAAGCTTAGTTCAATCGATTAAAAATTATAATCCTGAAGCCGATTTTGACTTGCTTAAATATGCATACAAATTTGGGGAAGAGTGCCACCAGGGACAAAAAAGAAAATCAGGAGACCCATATTTTTCACACTGTATTGGAACAGCGAAGATTTTGATTGATCTAAAGTTAGATCTCTATACAATATGTGCTGCTATATTGCATGATACGATTGAAGATAACGAGGAAATAACACGCGATAAACTCGCTTGGCGTTTTGGTGAAACGGTTGCAGATCTAGTTGAAGGGGTTTCAAAAATTAGTCAATATCATTTTAGAGGAGGGGCACGGCAAAGGCAAGCAGAAAGCTATTTGAAATTGCTTCTGGCAACAGCTCAAGATGTTCGGGTCATTCTAATCAAGTTAGCAGACCGTTTGCATAATATGGAGACACTCTCATTCCAACCAGAATCTAGGCAACGAGAAATAGCTAAAGAAACATTCGAAGTATATGCCCCAATGGCGCAACGTCTTGGGATCGCGAGGCTTAAAAGTCGGTTGGAGGATCTCTCTTTCAAACACACTAATCCGGAAGAATATAAATCAATTGCTAAATTACTCAACCAAAAATTAGTTGAAAGGGAAGACTATGCCAACCAGATGGCTGAGGAAATTAGGAGTACACTCAGAAAATCAGAAGTAGCAGCAGAAGTCTATGGCAGGCCTAAAAGCATTTATAGTATTCATCAGAAAATGAAAGAAAAAGGGGCTGCATTCGAGGACATTTTTGATTTAATGGGATTACGCATTTTAGTTAATAACAATGTTGATTGTTACCGGTGCATAGGTGTTATCCATGAAAATTGGCACCACGTTCCTGCACGATTCAAGGACTTTATTGGTCTTCCCAAAGCAAATGGATACCGTTCTCTGCATACAACGATTATGGATGAAGGTCGTCGGATTGAAATCCAGGTCCGAACACATACTATGCATGAAGTTGCTGAAGATGGCATAGCTGCCCATTGGAGTTATAAAGAAGGAGTCCCCTCAACACATGAAAGCGAAACAATATTCAAATGGTTACGCGGTGTATTGGAAGACATTCGCGAATTGAGAAACCCTAACCAGTTTATAAGATCAATGAAGCATGAGCTTCTTGCAGATCAAGTATATGTCTTCACACCACGCGGTGACGTGATAGAGTTACCAGCTGGAGCGACGTCCATCGACTTCGCATATAAGATCCACACTCAGGTTGGTGATACATGTAAAGGAACTGAAGTTAACGGAATGATTATGTCATTGCGCTATCGATTGCGTAATGGAGACCGAGTAAAGATTATCACTGATATTAACGCTCATCCAGTCAGAGAGTGGCTTAGGTGGGTGCGAACAGCCAAAGCCCAAAACAGAATTAGACAGTGGTTTAGAGAGCAGGACCGAGTACAGGCTATTGAGCTTGGAAAGCGTTTCCTCGAGATTGAAATGAAACGACCACGAACCGATATAAATATGTGGCTAAAATCGGAAAGAGTGGCAGAGATTCTCCAAATATTGAATCTGAAATCGTCTGAAGACCTATTACAGCATATTGGTACGGGACAACAGTTGCCAGCTGATATAATGAAATTAGTTGCAATTGATAACCTTCCTAAGGACATAGAATTAACCAATGACGCCATCTTCCATTCAACTCCAACTATTGATCTAAACACTTTGGAGCCAAATTCTATCCGCATTATGAAATGTTGTAACCCGATTCCGGGAGACGAAGTTGTAGCTTATCTAACAAAGGGAAAAGGAATATCGATACACAGACACCATTGTCGGCGTATTCCCAGCGAGGAAGTAGACAGACTAATCCAAGTTAACTGGGAACCAATTGTGGAGCTATCTTATCCAACGGAGATTACTTTAGAAGTTCAAGACCGATCAGGTATACTGGGTGAGATTACAACCGCAATTGCTGAACGAAAAATAAATATTCGCGAAGGAAGCTTTGGACCGGCTAGTTTAAACGGAAACATTAACACGAATTTAGCGAGCGAAAGGGTCGGATATAACAAAATGATACTAGAAGTTACCGGTTTGAAACAGTTAGAACAAGCAATGGGAGCAATTCGTCAACTAAAAGAAGTTATCCGCGTCTCGCGCAGTTAAGCACTGTTCTCAGTACCTAGATCTATGCTCCGTATGCAACGCGCTGACCACCTGAAATTGCTTTGGTGATTTTCCCAGATCTAATGCACCGCGTACAGACACGAACACGCTTATTGCCTTCGGGGGTTTGAACCCGGACTTTTTGCAGATTCGGCAGCCATTTGCGTTTAGTATGTCTTCTTGATTTGCTGATTTTGTTGCCGAACATCACTTTTTTTCCACAAGAGTGGCATACGCGCGCCATCGTTCCACTTCCTTATTCTCTAACTTTTAATTATTTGTCTAGAAGCACAAGAGCATAAATATATCATAATATTAGCATTAAATGCAAAGTTTTCCTGTTACTACAATTGTTTCCTTTAACAACATGGGGGCATAAAGTTTTGGTTTTGGCAGTTTAAGGTCGGTTTTATCTGTTGTCTTAATAATCTATATTTTGAGTTTAGGTATACAAAATGAAAGCAATTATCAAAATAGGTGATGGTGGGCCTGAAGTACTAAAGTTAGGTGAAGTAAAGACACCAAAGCCAAAATCAACCCAGTTGCTGATCAATGTCAAATCAACGGCACTTAACCGAGCCGACATACTTCAGAGGAAAGGTTTATACCCACCTCCAGCAGGGGAGTCTGAAATTCTTGGTTTAGAACTTTCTGGCGTGGTTGAGGAAAAAGGTGCTGCTGTGACCGGTTTTGAACTTGGCGACCGCGTTTTCGGTTTAGTTGGTGGTGGAGGATACGCTGAATATGCGATTATTGACTACCAGATGGCCATGCATATCCCAGATGATTGGAGTTTTGAAAAAGCTACGGCAGTACCAGAGGTTTTTTTTACCGCCAATGAGACACTTTTTAAACTAGGCTGTCTATCTTCTGATGAAAGTGTGCTAATTCATGCTGGTGGAAGTGGTGTCGGAACGGCAGGCATCCAAATGGCAGATAACGTAGGAGCAAAAGTTTTTATTACTGCTGGTTCTAATGAGAAAATTGAAAAAGCTAAGATGCTTGGTTGTACAGAAGGAATTAATTATAAAACTCATGATTTTGCTGAATTGATCAAAAATCTAACCGAGGGAGAAGGAGTCGATGTTGTGCAAGACTTTATCGGTCGGCCATACCTCGAAAAAAACTGTTCTATCCTCAAACCTAATGGTAGGTTGCTCATCGTCGGACTAATGGGAGGCCCAAACGCGGAAATAGATTTAGGGATTATTCTTAGAAAACGGCTACAGATTTTCGGTTCAATTATGAGACCACTGGAACTGAAAGAGAAAATCAGTATAACGCAACGTTTTGTCGACCGATGGTTACCATTACTACAAACAGGTGTTATTAATCCTGTTATTGATACAATTATGCCTCTTGAAAAGGCTGATGAGGCTCATCGGTATATGGAATCTAACAGCAATTTTGGTAAAATCATCTTGAGAATTTAGATGCCTCGCTTTGGGTAGCAACTGGTACAATTAAAATGTTGGATTTAGAAAAAAACAGATCTTAAATATCACGGAAATTTAAATTATGAAAGTCTTAATTCTAGGAGCAAAAGGCAATCTGGGTCCCCACGTTGTTAAAACCTTGGAAGCTAATTACCATTTGCGCCTGACCGATATATCACCAATGAAAACAAAACACGAATTTATATTGGTAGACGCATCAGTACAAGAACAGGTCGTTCGCGCTGCGGAGGGAATGGACGCAATTATTAATCTCTCTGTTCTACGCCAAGATCGAAAACTAGCTTTTGATGTCAGCACACGAGGTAGCTATAACATGATGCAAGCTGCTGTCACCCACAGTATCAATCGAGTAATAAATACAGGACCACATTTCGTCTTAGCGGGCCGAACATACGAAACTTTTGATTACGAACTCAATCCTGATATTCCGCCACAACCTGGTACAAATCTTTATGCCTTGACTAAGTCACTAGGTCAGGAAATCTGCAAGGTATTCACTGAAGGTAACGATGTACATGTGCTCTGTTATCTTTTTTATAGTTTTCGTGATCCAAATCAACCATTAGTGGGAGCTGATTTAACGCCTTTCTCCATTTCTTGGAACGATGCGGCTGAGGCTTTTCGATTGGGGTTGGAAACGAACCTATCCAATTTACCATCCAAATGTGAAATTTTTAATATTTTCACTGATTTGCCACACCAACAATTCTCCAATGAGAAGGCCAAACGTCTTCTAGGTTTCTCGCCACGAGACACTCTCAGTCAGTGGTGGCACAAACCATCTAGCTAAACTTTGAACTTCAATTGCGCGTTGTCCAAAAGTCCAGTTTTGTTATAAAATACTCAGGATCATCTTTACAGGATCATCTTTAGAAGATAACAAAAAATATGGACGGAACCACTGTAGTGTTTATTCTTGGATTGTTAAGGAGAGAATCCAGTATTTAAGCGTTTGACGAAGCAAATCCAATTTGGATTACCATGCTCAATTTCTCAAATCAATGTGTCGAGATTATTTCTGAATGGTTACAATCCTTATTAACAAGGAAAGAAAATAGAAAATGTGGATTGTCAAAAAACTCCTCATTTATTTGTCAGTAGCTATGTTCTGTGGTACGCTTGATGCCAGGGATTTAATGACGGCCAGATAAGGAAATTAAATGGAACCTAAAGAAGAACTGTACGATCAAGCCTTAACCCTTTTCGCACAGAACGAACTGGAAGAGGCAATTAGGGTATTTCTTGATATAACCCAAAAGCACCCGGATTATATCGAAGGGCATATGGGTTTGGCACATTCATATGAACGGATGCAAAATTATGACGGTGCTATTGAAGCAGTCAAAAACGCAATAGATCTTAATCCACACGATAGCTTAGCTTATAGTAGTTTGTCTATGTTCTACCAGCGAAAGGGTATGATCTCCGAAGCGGAGGAAGCGATGGCCCAAGCAGCAACTGTAAAAATGAAAAACTAGTTTGAGAATTTTGTTTAATAAGGTAGCGCCTCGGATTTATGCGTTGGCAAAAATAGGCCACAAAAACCCACTTGAAAGTTGTGACTAAGGAATGGCTTGCGCAGTTGCAACTGACAGCTGTAGTAATCCTTTTGAGTGGGCTGGACACAACGACTCAGAAAAGGATTACTATAGCTGTCAATATAATAAACTAACTTAAGAAATTATCGATACATTTAGAATCCCAACCTTTTGTCAACCAAGTTTTTCAATGGTTCTTTATTAAAATATCGTTTTAAGTTTTGACAAAAGAATTCGACCGTCCGGCGAGGTCGATGTTGTGAACCACCAGCAGCATGTGGTGTAATAATTACATTATCTAGTTCCCATAATGGGCTTTCCTGAGAAAGTGGTTCAGCCTCGGTAACATCGAGTCCTGCACCGGCGATTTTTCTTCGTTGTAGGACATCGATAAGTGCCAATTCATTGATTATTGGTCCACGAGCGACGTTGATTAAATAGGCTGTTGGTTTCATTTGGACTAGGTTTTCCTTATTTATCAAGCCGCGAGTTTCGTCGGTCAAAGGGCAAGCAATCATCACTACATCAGACCTACGCATCAGATCAGAGAGTTGTTCTATTGGCATCAGTTCATCGACTAAATCTGGTTTATCTTTTCTATAAGCATCTACGGAAATGACATACATGTCAAAACCTTTAGCACGGCTAGCCATATACTGTCCTATTCCGCCCATACCAACGATACCAATGGTTAAACCTCCAATCTCAACCATTGGAGATTTGCTGCCACCCCATATTTTTTGATTCTGGTTATGAACAAAATGGTGTATACCTCGAGTTAAGCCAAGTAGCAAGGCAAACCCCTGATCGGCTACGTGAGAACCGTACAACCCCGCGGCATTGGTTAATAGGACTTCACTATCTCGGAGTGCAGGATACAGATGTTTATCCATCCCTGCACTGGATGACTGAATCCATTTAAGACTGGATAGGAATTGAAAGATCCTTTCGTGACAAAAACCATAGAAAATTTCTGCATCAAATCCCTCTTCCCTCAAGGCTTCTTCAGATTCTGGAAAGACCGCGGTGTGGCCATCCGCGGCTTCTTGAATCATCTGCCGTAGATCTTCTGCCAGACGATCATAAACTACGATTTTCATCTAATACCTTCCATAATTCTTAAACTCGTTTTAACTGATTATACGCTTAGTTTTGCACCTATTCAAGAACATTACACTTTTACTTATTAACTATGTGATCTGATTAGATTTGGGATAGTGTTTTGAGTTGAAAAGCCTAATTCCTTAATGCTATCATAGCGTATCTTAAGTTACAGAGTGGATCAATATGTTTAATTAACATGCATGCTATTCTATTTTCTCAGCTGATTCAAATAATTATTCGAAATTGCCATCTGGCTAAAACCATTGAAAAGTAAGTCTCAATACAATTCTAATTGGGAGCAAAATTTAAATGATTGTTTTTCTGAGGCAAAAAGGTATTGCCCAATTTTTCTTAGTAGCAGTTACCATCCTTTTTCTTGGAGGATCGGTTCTACTTCTTGACAGTAGCTTTAACGTTCTAGATGGATTATTCGGACGAACAGGCAACTTAGGAGAAGAAACTATACTGACTATTGGTAACACAAAAGTTACGCGACGAGATTTCGAGGACTATGTTTCAAATGTCACCCGTTATTATGAGCAACAGAACCAAAGTGGTGCGTTACCTGACAGAGAAACAGTAGAAAATCAAGTTAAAGATCAGCTCATAAGGATGGAAATATTACGTCAAAACATCAAGCTTGATGATCCAGAAGTGGATCGTCATATCCAAAATGATCCAAATTGGCTATCGACGTACAATCTTTATGCAAATGGAGGTAATAGTAACCTATATCGTGATCAGATTCGAGGTCAGCTGAGCGAATCTATGTTAAGAGACCAAATTCAAGGAATGGAGTTGGTCACAGACCTAGAGATTGAAAACGAGTACCGTCGCCAGAATCATAAGGCAAAACTGAAGTTTATTCAGTTCCGAAATTCCGATTATAACAATGCAACGGAAGTTCCTGATGAAGAGACCAAAACATATTTCGAACAAAATAGTAAGGAAAAATACTATAAGAAAGATCAAATCAATCTCAAATTCGTTAAGATCTCTCCGCAGGATTTTGTGTCAGATGACGATGTTAGAACATATTATGATGACAATAGAAATCGATATTCAGAAATCACCTCAGTTAAAGCCAGCCATATTCTTAAAAAAATTCCGGATGGAGCTGATGATAAAAAGAAATTGGAAATTAGAACAGAAGCGGAAGAACTACTAACTACTGTAAAAGAAGCAATTGACGAAAACAAACAGTTCGCTGATCTCGCCAAAGAGTACTCCGAAGGACCTTCAAAGGCAAATGGAGGCTCACTTGGTTATTTTGAACGTGGGAAAATGGTCCCGCCGTTTGAACGTGCATGTTTTGATGAACTTGAGATTGGGGAAGTCAGTGACCTAGTGGAATCAGAGTTCGGTTATCATATTATCAAGCTTGAGGATAAAAAGAACCAACCGCAAGCTTTCATCGAAGTGAAGAAGAATATCAAGGACAAACTGGTTAAAATCAAAGGGAGTTCAGCAGCAAGGCAGATGGCAGAAGAACTTGAATTCGATGTTGATATGGATGGTTACAATGAAGCTGTTAAAAATGAGATATATGTTGAGTTAAGGTTAACGGTGGAAGAAACAGGGCTTTTTACCAAAGATGACAGTACAATCCCAAATATCGGATCAAAATGGACTTACGGGGATCTGTTGGACAAGGTCTTCGATGTGGAAGTAGGTAATGTCGATTTAATAGAAGTAAAAAAGAGTTCTGGATCAGGGGAGCTTGAAGCCTATTTTATTGCTACAGTTACCGATAAGGAAATTGAAGGTATCCCTTCCTATGAGGATGTCAAGGATAAAGTTATTGATGATTTAAAAAGTGAAAAAGCAAAAAAACTAGCGTTGGAGGATGCCAATAAATTATTCAACCAATTGACTGATGGAGAGACCCTCGAAGATCTAATAGGTAGGTACGTAGCTCCTAAAGGGATATCACGACAGGATTTGGAAGTTAAAGAGAGTGGCCTATTCGCACTTTCAGTCAGCAGTGATTATATCTCGAACATGGGATCTTCAAGCGAAGCTATGTTTAGTGCCTTTCAAATGAAGACAAACGAAATTCGTGGTCCAATACAAGGGAACAGTGATTGTTTTATCATTCAACTGATAGAGATTAATGATCCAGACATGGATAAGCTAAAAAATGAAATCGGTGAACAAGTTAAAGTACGGAAATCCCTACTTCAATCCAAGAAGAGCGCTACCTACAATAATTGGTACAGTGCCATGCGTCAAAAAATCGAGGTTAAGGATGAGAGGTTGTAGAATTATGCCCAGTAAGTTTGGTATAATTTCTCAGCTAAACTAGCTAACGGTAACCCAACTACATTGAAATAGCAACCTTCGATTTTTTTTACAAAAGTAGCAGCTTTCCCCTGAATCCCATAGGCACCTGCTTTGTCATTTGCTTCACCGCTTGCTACATACGCTTCTATCTCTTTGTTGCGCAATTGACGAAAAAAAACTGAAGTTGTCTCGGACCATACTGTTTCAGTCTTTTGACTGACATCTATTAAAGCGACACCAGTAATTACCTGATGACGGCCTCCACTCAGTTTTGTGAGGAATTCAATTGCTTGCTGGTAACTGGTGGGTTTGCCAATTGCTACCTGATTATTTGCGACCACCGTTGTGTCAGCCCCAATAACAAGCCCAGATTCCACTTGATCAACAACAGCCTTAGCTTTTTCATAAGCGATGCATTTAACAGCTTCAATAGGCTGACTCTTAATACTCGGTTCATCAATTTGACTTGGCAAAACCCGAAATTCAAGTCCGATTTGGCGTAGCAAATCTGCCCTACGCGGTGAGGCAGAGGCAAGAACAATATTCGGAATTTCCCCTCTCAATACGTAATCCTCCATTGATTTATTTGCTTTTCAGGCTGAACTACAGCACAATCAGATTGACTCGCACATGTTTTTGAACGAAGACGTTTGCATAGTTCCATAAGAATTGGGTTAAGAGCTTGCTTCTCTTATCTCGTTTTTAGGGTGCTGAGTGCAATTAACATCAAAATTAATGCGATAATCCAAAACCTGTTAACAACTTTTGTTTCTTTCCAACCTATCTGCTCAAAGTGATGATGCAGTGGGGCCATTTTAAAAATTCTCTTGCCGCGGATTCTAAATGAGCTAACTTGTAGAATAACTGACAATGCTTCGGCAACAAATATCCCTCCAACAATTACAAGCAAAATTTCCTGTTTAATCAACAGCGCAATAGTACCAATTACGCCACCAAGTGCCAGTGAACCAGTATCCCCCATGAAAATTTGCGCGGGATGGCAATTGTACCAGAGAAAACCAAGTCCAGAACCAATGAGAGCTGCACAAAAAATAGTTGCCGCTTCTCCATTTTTCGAAAGATGGACAATATCAAGATAATCTGCCAACCTTTGATGACTTGTCAAGTAGCCAAGCACCCCAAAGGTTGCCACCACAAAAATGACGCATCCGATTGCCAAACCGTCCAGTCCGTCTGTTAGGTTTACAGCGTTAGAAGCTCCAACAATCACAATCGATGCGAAAGGTATATATAGAATTCCAATATCCGGCCGGAAGTTCTTGAAAAAAGGGAAAACAAGGGCAGTCTTAGGAGTACCTTGACTCGATAAACTATCAGTATGATAAAGATAAATTGATATTGCTAGTGCTCCAAGCAACTGGAACAAAATCTTCTGCTTTACACTGAGCCCCAACGATTGCTGCCTAGTAACTTTATAATAATCGTCGATGAAACCGAGCAATCCAAACCACGAAATACTGAGAAGTAGTATAAGAACCGGAGGTTGATCTAGTCGTGACCATAACAATACTGAGATTAGTACTGACGTTAGAATCAATAAGCCTCCCATTGTAGGTGTTCCCGCTTTGTCTTGATGCGTTTCAGGACCATCATCACGTATAAATTGTTTAATCTTAAATTGCTTTAGTTTATGAATAACAAAAGGACCAAAAACAAGTGAAATAGTAAGAGCTGTAATGGTCGCGTAAATCGCTCGAAAACTAATATAACGGAAGATGTTGAATGGCGGGAAATATTCTCGTAGAATCTCAAAAAACAAGTAATAAACCATCTGAAAACCAGCAATCTTGGCGGGTGATTATTATAGTGGAAAATTGTAGCATAGATCTACTTAGTTTTGAAACAATAATGAAGGTGACCTCGTTTGTCGTTTTACCCTTGCGGCTTAAAAGTGACAGTTTTGTAAGCGCTTTGGTCCCCCTGATTAGGTTTGTGGCTTTAAGTCTTATTGATGATTGGAACTTGTGATTAGGAAAACGGTATTAAAGTTACGTTGACTTGGCTAGATTTCTGATCTTCTTGAATGGGGGCCATTGAGTTCTTGCCGTCGGCGATCTCCAGGAGAATTTGAGTAGTTGGAGTTTTAGCTCACAGACAATGGCTCTGAAACACATTCTTGTTAGTAGTGGACATAATGAAATAATACGGGTTTTGGATCTAACAGATGGTAAGATGACTGTAAGTTTTTAGCTAGGTTCTTGGTTACTTTCACTTGCTACTGATTGAAGCGTTCTGCTATAATAAAATTTGTTTGTGTGGATGCGCAATAAGTATATTTAAAATATCCGATCAGTAGTGCGCAGCTCTTGCCTATCAACATTTTGGTGATACTTAATCTGTAAATGATTTTGCTTACGAAAAGAATAAAGTCCATACGATAAACATAAGCACATCAATTTGTTCCAACTGCTGAAGATTAATGTTGTTTGTATTTATGCTGTTTTCGAACCAAATCTCATATTCGAATAAAATCGTCCATTCATAGCCGGTAAAATTAAAATTGATTTGAGAAAAAGGGAAGGAAATTGCATATGAAGTTGGGGATTCCATGCGTTACTTCGTTTTTGCTGATGTTCACGCGAATCTTGAAGCCTTAAGAGCTACTTTATCAGTACTCAAGCAAGAAAGGGTTGATCAATCTCTTTTCTTGGGGGATCTTGTTGGATATGGTGCACAACCGAACGAAACTATTGAATTGTTGAAAACAATCGACTTGCACTCTGCGGTTTGTGGAAACCACGATCGGATGATTTCTCGCAACACGCCGGTGGTCGATTTTCAGACGCTTGCGCGCTACAGTATATTGTGGACAAAACAACAGATTACAGATGATAACAAAAGATACTTAGCTGCATTTAGCGACGGATTAGTAAAGATTGAAGATAGTATTGGAATTGTGCACTGTAGTCCTCATAGAAGAGATTATTATATTTTAAACCGAAGAGATGCTAAAAAGGCATTTCGGAAATCTCAGAACTGGATTACCCTGTTTGCGCATACGCATATTGCAGTGATGCACTCGATTGACGATAAGGTTTCAACACTCTATCCAGAAAACGATTTTTATTATCCTCTTTCAAAGAAAAAGCGCTATCTGATCAATCCCGGAGCAGTTGGCCAACCACGTGATCTTGACTCACGGGCAAGTATCGCGATTCTTGATACCGACGAAAAAATGATCTATTGGAAACGAATTGAGTATGATATTCGTAGTGCTCAGGACAAAATCCGTAAAGAAGGACTCCCAAGTTGGCATGCTGACCGATTGGGTATTGGACACTAGAAGAGATTAATTGGCTAAAAGGAATAAGATGATTAAATCAACAACAATCATTACTGTTAGAAAAAATGGTGACGTTGCAATTGGCGGTGATGGTCAAGTGACACTTGGCGATACTATCGTTAAGCATGGGGCTAAGAAAATACGGAAGATCTACGATGATCGTGTGTTGATTGGTTTCGCGGGATCGGCTTCGGATGGACTAACGCTATACGAAATGCTAGAAAATAAACTAGAACAGCACAGACATCTTCAAAGAGCTGCACATGAACTCGCCAAGGAATGGCGAACAGATCGCATCCTTAGACGTATGGAAGCTTTGATGATTGCCGCAGATGCTGATAGTTCCTATTTAATCTCGGGCAATGGAGATCTCATAATGCCCGATGATGGGGTTTTAGCAATTGGATCCGGTGGAAATATTGCTCTAGCCTCAGCCAGATCCTTAATACAGCACTCAAAATTGAGTGCTGTGGAAATTGTGTCTGAGTCACTCAAGATTGCAAGTGAAATTTGTGTCTATACTAATAACCAGATTAAGATTGAAGAATTAGCAAAATAAACCAAATCATAGGTAGATTGGAGGTCTGTGTAGGTTATGAGTAAACCTTCACCTTCTCAGAACAAGTTACAAGAAACACTTACACCCAAGCAAATTGTTGAAGAATTAAATAAATATATTATTGGGCAAAGCGAAGCTAAGCGTTCAGTAGCAATCGCACTCCGCAACCGAATGCGCCGTCAAATGTTGGAGAATGACATGCAAGATGAAGTTGCTCCCAAAAATATCATTATGATAGGCTCAACAGGTGTTGGAAAAACAGAGATTGCTCGTCGGTTAGCTCGGTTGGTTGACGCACCATTTATTAAGGTTGAAGCATCAAAATACACAGAAGTTGGTTATGTTGGCCGTGATGTTGAATCGATGATCCGTGATCTTAGCGATCTGTCAATTAACATGGTGAAATCCGAGCAGACTGAATCAGTAAGAGAAAAGGCAATTGAATTGGTTGAAGAGCGCATACTGGATTTTCTGATACCTCCACCACCTGCACGTCCAGACAAAAAAAAGGAAGTTAAGGAAAAACCTGAAGATCAATCTGTGGATGAGGACCAAGGCGATGATGAAATCCAATTTGAGATTCAGATCAGCGATTTCTTGATAGAAGAAGAAAATCAAACTGCAAATGCTATGCAGGATTCAGGTCAGCTTGAAGTGGAAGTTGATCTCGAACGCGAAAGGTATTCCCGCACGCGAGAGAAATTCCGACAGATGTTGAAGGATGGCAAATTTGAAGACAAGCCAATTGAAATTGACGTAAAAAACCGAGCGATGCCATTCATTGAAATTTTTTCGCCCAGTGGTATCGAAGAGATGGATATTAATTTCAAAGATGTCTTTGGAAGCATGATGCCGAAACAGACAAAAAAACGACTGGTCACTGTTGCTGAAGCTCGAGAGATTTTGATTCAGGAAGAAGCCGAAAAACTAATTGATATGGACAAAGTTGTTAGTGAAGCTATTAGCAGAGTCGAAAACTCGGGTATTGTTTTTCTAGATGAAATCGATAAAATCGCTGGTCGGGAATCTTCCTCTACATCTGGTCCAGATGTATCTCGCGAAGGCGTTCAACGTGACATCTTGCCCATTGTTGAAGGTTGCAATGTTATGACCAAGCATGGAATGGTAAAGACAGACCATATCCTTTTTATTGCAGCAGGGGCATTTCATACCGCCAAACCCTCTGATATGATCCCCGAGTTACAGGGACGCTTCCCAATCCGTGTTGAACTGCAGAGCTTGGACCAATCAGATCTGAAACGCATTCTAACAGAACCTAAAAACGCGTTGACAAAACAATATATTGCGATGATGAAAACAGAGGGCATTGAGATTGAAATGACGGATGATTCTATCGAAAGTATTTCTGAGTTGGCTTTTCAGGTCAATGAATCTATCGAGGATATTGGCGCACGCCGATTGCATACAATCATGGAAAAGCTCTTTGAGAATATCTCTTTTGAGGCTCCAGATCTCAAGAACAAAGAAATCACGATTTCATCGGAATACGTAGACCAGGAGTTATCGGATATCGTCAAAGATCAGGACTTGAGCAAATACATTCTATGAAAAAGAAATTTTCAGAAAATAAGGGAGGTTACTCAATATTTAATTCAAGCCCGGCTTGCGCCGCAAAACATTCGATGTCCAGCTTGGAAGCTTTGATAAACTGGCGGGTATGTTCTACTTTTGCGTCTACTTTATCATCGGTGTCAGTTGGGTCGTGATGAGTAAGAGCGAGTCGTTTTATCCCTGACATATTAGCAATTTGAACTGCATATTCTGGGTAAGAATGTCCCCATCCTTCCCGTTGAGGATATAAGTCCAAGGTATAAGCAGTGTCAAAAATAAGCAAATCAGCGTCTTGACAAAAGAGAGCTAATTTTTTATCTAGTAGCTTAGAAAACTTTTCTTTCCCATTTCCTTCAATATCCAACTGTTTTCCATCGACCTGATATGCTATTTTGCTATATGATAGCATGTTGTTATATGGCTCATGGTCACCCCCAAATACAACAGAATGACCATTGTAGTTTACACGGTAGGCAAATGCCATGCTTGGATGATTCACAAACATAGATGAAACTTCAATATCTCCAATTTCAAGTGTTCCTTCAGATATCGGAATAAATTCGAGTTCAGCGCCCATAGCTACAATTGGAATGGGGAAATACTCTCTTTCCATCTGTCCAGAGAAAAGTTCTGGAAGCGTTTTCGCTTCGTGATCAGCTCCATAAATCATGATATGATTGTTTGGAATTAAGGCGGGCACAAAAAACGGGAACCCTTGAATATGATCCCAGTGAGTATGGGTTATAAATAGATGGATTTTGATAGCTTCCCCTTGAGCCTCGCCCATCAGTTTCAATCCCAACGGACGAATGCCAGAACCAGCATCAAATACGATGATTTCCGTACCCACTTTCATTTCTATGCAGGTTGTGTCACCACCATAACGAATTGTACTTGCTCCGGGTGAAGGGATCGAACCACGTACTCCCCAAAAACGTACCTTCAAAAAATGTTCTCCTCAGCTAGAAAGACCGAATCAAGAAACATCCTAAAAAAAGACACTACAAAAATGCTTACAATTAATTAGAGAGAAAATAAAGTCAGTTAGTGCTGAAAAACCTAGATTTAGTTCCATGAGGGGAAATTTTAACCATAGCTTTTTTACAACACTTGGGACACCAACCAACGTAAGCATCTCTTTCTTTATTTATATTAATTCGCGTATAGACTTTACAACAACTGAAAGTTACACCAATAAAAGATCTATTTCGCTTTTTTTGTTTCTCTTGCCGTTGCATTGATCTAAATATTTAAAGTTCTACAAAATCGATCTCAACTGGCGATTTGATTATGCCAGATTGATAACCGCGACTCAGCAACTCGTGGACGCCCGCTCGACCTCTTTGTCCATAATCTAGTGTATAATCGTTTACATACATGCCAACAAAACGATCTGCTAGAGTGGAATCGGACTCCATATCACGTGCGTAAACCATTGCATATTCCAATCCTTCTTGACGGTGAGACAGAGAATATTGAATACTTTGTTTCAACAAGGCAGTAATTTTTCTAATTGTCTCCGACCCAAGGTCTCGACGAATTACATTCGCTCCCAATGGTAAGGGCAGATCAGTTTCTTGATGCCACCATTCTCCTAAGTCTATAATCTTGTGAAATCCTTGACTTTGATACGTAAGCTGGCCTTCATGAATGATTAGCCCAGCGTCCGATTTTCCTTGTTTTACATGATCAAGAATCTGGTCGAATGGTACAACCTCAGGAATAAAATCTGGTTCAAACAACTGAAGTGTTAAATAGGCAGTTGTCATTTCACCTGGAATAGCTATTCTTTTGCCTGACAGATCATGCAGATCAATTGGAGATGTTGAGACTACGATAGGGCCATACCGATCTCCAATACTGGCTCCGCAGGGCATCAAAGCATAATCCTTTGATACATACGCGTAAGCATGTATGGAAATAGCAGTGACTTCGAGTTCCGAATTCAACGCGCGTTTGTTAAGTGATTCAATATCCTCGATTACGTGCACAACTTCGAATCCATTCGTCGGAATGAGTTTCTTCGCCAGCGCGTAAAACATAAAGGCGTCATCAGAATCCGGACTATGTCCGATCCTGATTTGTTCCATAATCAATTATCCTTTCGATCTAAACTACGACAAATACACATGGGTATTGTACTATAAGGTGTTATAATTAATCAAACGTTTTACATGTGCCACGACGGACTCGGACAGTCCGGAAAGATCATACCCCCCTTCCAAAACAGATACGACATCTCCTTCACAAACTTGATCAGCAATCGACAAAAGAATTTCAGTTAGATCCCCAAATCCTTCTGCTGTGATATTGATAGTTGATAACGGATCAAGTTGATGAGCATCAAAACCCGATGATATCAACATAAAATCAGGGTCGAATTCAATCAACTCAGGTGCCAAGCGCTCTTTAAAAACATGGATATAATCATTAATATCGCTATGAGCAGGTACTGGGCAATTTAGTGTTGTACCATCAGCTTTTTCTAACCCGGTTTCATGAGCTAGACCAGATCCAGGGTAGAGCGGGTGCTGATGAATGGAAAAGAAAAAAACAGATGGATCTGCATAAAATGTATCCTGAGTACCATTTCCATGATGAACATCCCAGTCAACTACCGCAATCTTACTCAGACCATGTTCGGATTGAAGGTAACGGGAGGCAATAGCTATATTGTTAAACAAACAGAATCCCATTGCTCGATTTGGTGTAGCGTGATGCCCCGGTGGACGTACAAGCGCAAAAGCATTATCAACATCGCCGGCAATAACTTGGTCAACAGCGCGTAATACACCACCAGCAGCTAAAAGTGCTATATCGAAAGATTGTTTCGATACTGGAGTATCATAATCAAGCGGTATTTCTCGTTGGCAGTGTGATTTCACGCGATCAATGTGGTCACACTCGTGCACATAACAGAGTTGGTCGAGTGTCGCCGGAGTCGCTTCAATATGATGAAGTTGATTCCAAAAACCCGATTGTTTCAGAGCTTGTAAGCAGAAGCTAAGCCGATCAGGCCGTTCAACATGCCCATGCCCAGTATCGTGCTCAAGGTATATTTCATCATAAACAAAACCCGTTTTTCTTGTAGAAGATTCCATTTACTTGCCAATATTTAGATGATCGCTGAAATTAGCAGCAAAGCATGAATTTTTGCTGTTTCCATGATCCTAATTTTCTTCAATAATAATTGATTGATTCAACGTAACTTCTGTCAAACTTGTTACTAAACCACTTGGCCAATTTATATCAATTTGACGAATGTGTCTATCATTACCAAGACCAAAGATTATTGACAATTCGCTTTGCGAACAGTAACTTGATCCACTTCTCAACGTGCGTAATTGGAAGCCTGACTCAGTTGTAACTTTGACTCTTGATCCAATCCCATCACGATTCGATTTCTTTCCAATCAGCTTAATCTTAATCCAACTATGTTGTGTTTTCCTGTCATTTCGGAAAAGCCGTGGGTAGCCGTTGCAGTTGGTGACCACAAGATCCCAATCGCCATCATTATCAATATCACCGTAAGCGGCCCCACGACCAACAATTGGTTCCATCAACTCAGCGTTTTGATTGGCTACATCAACAAACTTAGCATTACCAATATTACGAAAAAGATGGGGAGCTTGTTTATAGGTAACTTCACTCTGCACAAGATTAATTTCGTTTTCAAGATGACCATTAGCAGTAAAAATATCCAGTTTCCCATCAAGATCGAAATCGAAAAAGAAACATCCAAAAGTCAAGGTTAAAAGACTGACCGTACCAATATTGGCAATTGGCGCATCATCGATAAAAAAATCCCCTTCATTATGGTAAAGGTTGATCATTTCATTTGAAAAGTTTCCAATCACCAAACTCTCGATCCCACTTCCGTCATAGTCACCGGCATCAACACCCATAGCTCCCGTGGCTTTACCATCTTCATTATAAGCAATGCCAGCTAGCATTCCTCGCTCAATGAAAGTCCCATCACCATTGTTTCTATAGAGTTTATTCGGTTGCGTATCATTGGCTTCAAAAACGTCAATAAATCCATCAGCATCATAATCAAAAGTACAGACACCAAGTGATTTGCTAGTTGGGTCTGCAATTCGGGCAATCCTAGATACATCGCTAAACGTCCCGTTTCCTCTGTTCTTGAAAAGCTTGCTCGGTTGCCCTTGGTAGGATTCTGGGGTACAGTAGGATTTACTGGTTCCATCAAGTGTACAAAACAAATCGGTTTCAATTGACCACTCAACATAATTGGCCACGTAGAGGTCCAAGTAACCGTCGTTATCGTAATCAAACCAAGCACAACTAGTACCGAAATATGGATTGCTGATATTTGATTTTTCAGTTACGTCAATAAATGTACCATCACCCTGATTTTGGAAAAGCCGATCCATATTGAGACAAGTCAAATAAAAATCTTGATGTCCATCATTATCATAATCAGCAACAGCGATTCCAATTCCATAGAGTTTAATATCTAATTTGGCTAACTGCGTCTGATCTGTAAAGCTCCCATTACCGTTGTTCCGGTAGAGTGCCATAGTCTGATTGCTTCCTGTCGGATGTCCAGGCCAATCCTTGCTATTAACCAGAATTATATCTTGCCATCCATCCTTATTATAATCAATGAACGCAGATCCTGCTCCCATTGTTTCAGGCAAATACTTCTTTCCAAAGGCACCGTTGTTGTGCTTAAAATCTATCCCAGCTTGCTTTGTAATATTGACGTAATCTGGTATTGCTAAGGGCGAAATCACCATAGCTAGCACACAGGTAAATACTAAAATAAGAAACCGATTAATATTTGAATTCACCTTCTAATACCATATAAAAAAGCGACCTTTTAGTTCATGTTAATTTATATTAGACCAATTTACCTTTAAACCAAATAAGAAAAAGTAACACATTTTAAGATTTAGTCACAAGTGGTTTTTACCAGATATCTCGTCTTGATTTCATCAGAGCCTAAAAGTATAGTTGCTAATTTTTGTCAATTTGTTGAATGGCTTTACTTGCCCCTTGACGAATCAGATACACCGGAGATTTAAGATTATTACGCAACGCAGGCAGGGCCTGAATAGCAGATTTCCCTTGTCTGCCCAGACAAACAGCAGCTAGATGAGCATTCATAGGAAAAGGATCTTTCAAACCTCTAACAAGACCTGCAGTTGACTCTTTTCCTATAGCTTCTAATGCTAACAAAGCATGCGCTCGAACAAAAGGGTCTATATTTTTTGATAATCGATTGATCGCAGGTATCGCCGATACAGCCTGTTTACCCATAGCTCGAATTGCTCGAATGGCGGGTATGCGCACATCAGGGGAATTAAGCATTAATACCAACGCACCTAGAGCTTCCTCCGTTCCAGAGTTTCGCAGAGCTAAGGCACAGGCAGCAGATCTCTTTGATTCAGTAGTTCCATTTTCGATTGCTTGGATACAGCTAACAATACTTTCATGTTCATAATCTGAACCTTCTAACCCACTAACAGGAAAGGATCTTGCCCCAAGCATATGTATGGTACTCTCTTCTTCGAAGACATAGTCTAACTGAGAAATATACCATAAGGCTTTCCTTCTAATTTGACGATAGTCAGAAGGAAGCAGGTTAGGGCTGGGATTCAGCCAATCTAAATCCCAAACTGTGATGTGGTTAAACAATTTGCCATCAATCGCGGATTGAACAACACTTTCTCTTAGTTTCGTCAACCATGCTCTCGCTTCGTTCCTAATCGGTTGATCCAAAGATGCGGTTGCTATTCTTGACTCCAGTAACTGCAAATAACGATAATCATCAATCCCTTCTCGTCGACCTTCGTAACCCACACCGGGAATTGGTCCAGCTTGACTAGGTATAATTAAACCTAAAATTTGCTCTTTGGATGGTCTATGTTGATCGGATAACCAAACCGGGTGGGGTTGACCAACCTCACCATGTTGATAACAGTAAACTATATTCCCGCTTAACTCCAACCCCCAAGTATATAGTCCGGCAAAGTAGCGATGTGCTAATGGATTGGTAATACGAAGATCATGAAGATAGGTCCAGATCTCTGCCCCCTGCCTTTCAGCTTCAGCAACCATCTCCGGAGTGATTCTTCCACCATACACAATCCAAACATCATGCAGATGTCCCCAAGCTAGAACCGCAGATCCGTCCATGGCAGCAATACTACGACAATTTTTCAGTTTCTTGAACTGTTCAACATGATCAATTTCTGCCTTGGAAAACGTATGATCGAACCAAATAGGAGGCTCATCCCGCTGATACAACAAGATTTCTGGATACTTATTTTCGGTAACTATTCGACGCAAAGTATCAGCAACAAAAGCCTTTCTATTACTGCTCCCTTCAGATACAGTCCAAATAGGAATATCTGAGCTGATTAACCCCACTTTTTTATAAATTCCAAGTTGCTCTTCAAGAAATCTGATGGGATCTATCAAACCATCAGCTGTAAAATCGGAGCCATCCATCAACGCCAGCCAGGGGTGATACCATAATGGGGGTTTGGCACGTCCAGACTGTTGGTAGCTTTCAGTACCAAACCCAGGAAAGAATGAAGTGATCTGCACTGTGTTGTGACCATGTGCAACCATGTCCAGAGCATACATTTCCTGATATTTTTTGTCGCGATAAGGAACCTTAATTCCCACTGGCACATCACATCCAGCAATACGATCGATCCTGTAATAACATCCAAAGGCCACATCTGGACGAGGTAAAGAGAAAGGGTATACTGTTAAATATATAGGAAATTCCCTTGGTTTTTCACCTTCAGCCAAGATAATTACTGGTATTTCATACTGCCTTGGTTGTACAGTAGCCTTCGGATGAAATGTGATCCAAAAAGCGGCAGAACGCCCCGGTTCAATTTCATTTATCCTATTCCCAGGTGTCAAGTATACAGGCATAGCAGTTCGTCTTCCCTCATAGTCCTGACCTCGGTCAAGTTGCCTTGAACGAGCAGTCTCCAAATAATATAAACATCCTATTTCATACCGTATGTTACTATTAATTTTCAGGCTAACGTTTCTCAAAGGATATTTACGTCGCGACGGAACATAAATTCCGACCTGCACCGGTTCATACTCGTTCTGGGCTACTCCCGTAGTAAATAAGCTTTCTATTTCAGTCTGATTGGGCACATAGTCAGCGAAACAAGGTTGGATATAATCACGAGCATAAACAATAAAGGGAGCATCCTGTTGCGAATATAGCTTATCTTCCCTATTAATTTCTGGAGCGATAATATCCGAGTAGGCAAACATGCTATACATAAGATAAGCAGCAACAGAAAAAAAGAGTTTTGGAATATGCATTTACAAACTCAACAATTATGAATTAGGACTAAATTCCTTATCAAGGCTCGATCCACTTTCTTAGCTACAATTACTTTGATCCCATATTTTATCCGGTCTTGGGATGCCTATAGTTGAACTCAACCATCGACTAGCCTATATCATACTCTAAAGTCATCACAAAAGGCCGAGCAATTAGTATGAGTTCTTAGACAGAGCAACTATATTAAATAGATTAGGAACATTTTTTTATAGCTAAAGCCTCACCTGATCGTACCATTTTCTACCCTTTATTATGTGCGAATAGTCATGGGCGCAGGATTAATTGCCCTCAAATAAAGTGCCTGCGCTTACACTTGAATTCCTCATCGCAGGGTTGCTAATTCTCCTTTTAACGTAGAATAGGAGACACACCTTAGCCAGAAACTGAGAATGAACATTGGCATTTCTGTTTTATCTTCATAATCATCTGTGGCATTTATGGATTTGTTTGGCAATACAAACAGGTGAAAGTCCTGAATTTTTATTGAATAGACGTGGATGCTCTTTCGATCTGAGTCCTCGATAACCATTATAACGTATGGTACTTGCGTAGTATATAACAAGTATAGAATAGCATGAGGCGTCATCGAAGTTCAAAACAGGATAATTCGTTAATAATGTTGCTACAGTTTGGTCATAACGCTAATCAGTTTAGGTGTCATGTCAATGACAATTCAGCAATCCGAAATCAAAAAATTCTGCGTTAAAGCAAAAACTCAATCCCATTTCCGTGGAGAATTCTCAACCATTTAGCAATACCATCGTTTTTCATATCTGTTATTGGATTAGCAAATTCTGAATGTGTTTCTTCCGGAATACACCCAGAAAACATAGATTGTTGTTTCTTTGGCCTATCACTTTCAGCTTCATTCTAATTTGCCCAGTTCTCTTGCCGTTTAAAGTAAAATAGCTTTTGGTAATGCCAAATATAGAGTAATTTTCTAGTTCGTTATATCTTTACTATTACTTGTGGGTTAGGATAAAATACACACAAAAAATAAGGAGTTCAGCATGAAAAATTCCCTTTCCATTACAGTTGGAATCAGCGGTGCTAAGATCAATGGTCGAGACAATCGCGCAATTCAGGCTGGGGTCGATTACCTGGCCGCACTGGGTGGAGGGACGCTGAGAATCCTACCGGGTCGATATCAACTCAACAACGCCATCTACTTGAGGGAAAATATCTGTATTCAGGGTAGTGGAACCGAAACAGTATTGATCAAGAATCCTTCTGCTCAGACAACTCTGGTTGTCGATTCAGATTGGTATGAAGATAATATAACGTTGGTCAACAGCAAGGGTTTTGAGGTGGGATATGGTGTTTGCCTGAGAGCAAACGCACCTAGTCATGGGGGATCCAACGTTATTAAACGAACATTGGTCGCTAGGCGAGAAAATCGGTTTTGGCTTGATGAACCGCTAGATAAGAACTTCTGGACTGACTACCAAGCTCAAATTGCCACGTTGTTTCCAATTCTAACTGGAGAACATATTCACAACTTGGAAATTCGTGACCTTGTTCTCGACGGCAATAGATCTCAAAACCAGCATTTGGATGGTAACTATGCTGGCTGTATTTTCCTGCAAAACTGTCAAGGTATTCATATCGAAAATGTCGAAACGCGGAACTATAATGGCGATGGTATCTCCTGGCAAGTTTGTCATGATGTAACTGTAATCAATTGTCTCAGTGTGAACAACGCTGATTTAGGGTTGCATCCTGGTTCAGGTTCGTTGCGACCAATAATTCGCCAAAATCACTTAGAAGGTAACCGGATTGGACTCTTTTTTTGTTGGGGAGTTAAGCATGGTATAGCTGAAAATAATCGGATCTGCAACAACCGTCAGTTTGGTATTTCTATCGGTCATAGGGACACTGATAATATTATTCGCAAAAACCGAATTGAAAAGAGTGGTGAAGTGGGAGTCATCTTTCGGAACGAGCCGAATGAAGGGCGCTGTCCTCACCATAATCTATTGGAAAACAACCAGATTATTAACAGCGGAGAAATTGGTATTGACATCCAAGGTGAAACTCGTTCCATCATGTTGCTGAGGAATCAGATCATTGAAACGCGAAAGCCTGCTCAGCATATTGGACTTCAGATTGGTGAAAAAGTTACCGAACTTACTCTCGAAAAAAACACTTTTCCGGGATTAGAAATAGAGACAAATGATCTGCGATCTTAGACTGTATTTAACCAGACTAAGATAATATGTTACATTGGTTGTTTCGTAATAGAAACTAGTAGTCTTTTCTTCGTCGAATCTTGCCTTGTTATTTTCGTTGTTCCTCCTACATCCATATTATAGGATTATAGGAGGAAGGATCCAACCCGCGAAGTTTAGAGCTCATCTGGTCAGTTGAGTCTCCGGACGACGAAAAACTTGCACCATCCTTTTCCCAATTCTGTGATCAGCTTTTCCCTCATCTAGCTCGAGATGCTGTTCGGCAAGAATCGCAAATCGAGTTCATGAGCTTAAATATCAGGTTACTTCTGGTAAGGCGAAAGATCCATATTGGGAAAACGCATTGATATTCCTTTCAATGTTGTTTCTGTGTAATAGGCATGTCCTACCTCCGGCCAGCCGAAAAGCGCGCGCACTCGCGGGGTCGTCTTCTCCCAAAAAGGCTGGAAAAATTTTTGCTCTGGGCCATTCCAAGGGTTAGCCAATTTGGTCCAGCGACTTGTGTCGCCCCGCGCCATAGATAGCGTCCAAAATGCACGTTGTTTACGTTTATTTTCAAAGGGAACAGCAGCATGTATCAGATAAGAGGAATAAAACAGGCCACTACCAGCCTGGGCAGAAGTTGGTATAGGCTCAGCGAATTCTGGAATTTTTCGAATATCATCAAGTCCTCCACGCAGAACGACGTCCGCAGCCTGCCGATGAGATCCAGGGATGACATGCATGGGAGCACAATCATCATCCACATCATGAAGATAAACGCCGCTATTTATATAATCAAATGTGCCCACAGCACGACTTAGCGGTAAAAAAGTGTTAGTCCCATGATCTGGATGATAACCTTGCCAAGAGTGATCTGGATGTCGCTTGTCGGTTGGCCCCGAACGCATAAACAAGTGCGCGTTGCAATAACTGACATCATTTGTTCCAAGACACTGGGCGAAAACATCAAGGTATGCATCGTTTTCAATTAACCTGTCCAAAGCACCAAATCCAGTTGGAAACTGTGCACGTCCATATTTTGTGTCGCCATAGTGCGCTACAGAATTGGTGACAGTTGGCTCCACAGAATCAGTTATCCCCGTATTGTCTAATTCTTCCAAGTATTCTACGTAAGATTTTCCATAAAATATGTGTTCCATGTCGTTTAAGGCGGCTGTCATTTCTTTAGCATCGAACAAATCTTCGACTAGGATAAAGCCATCACGATGGAATGCATCTAGTTGATCTTGGTCTAAAAGCATATTGGTCTCCATAAAACTAAGAAATTCTTTGTGAATACATTAAGACTTTGCAAACAGGTTAATAATCCTCTCGTTAAAAATATTTGAATTATTTCACCCAAGTTACTCTAATTTCAGAATTCAGAAATTAAAGTATATTATCAGTTTGTTTTTCAAGGATGTTAATATATAATTTCAGGCATTATACATAGGTGTATAATATGAATTCAAATAAATGTTAGCTGTCCGAAGCTAATATTTATATAATCTAATGCTGTTCGTATTGACAATTAAAGTATCGTTGCCTAAATTTGTAGATTAACTTGGCAAATAAACCAATTAAACATTACTCGGTAAAACAGAAATGTCAGTCTTGCTACATCTGCAATCTTTCATAACTATAAAATTGTCCGAACATTTTAGTAATGGACGCACCAATCTATTGCTATCTATAAAAAAATTGGTCACATAGAAATTGCTACTCATGGGAAGAAACGTACTATCTTTTTGATTTGTTAACCAGACATTGACCGACTACCAACATCATCCTCTTGTATTAGGCATGAAAACGATTAAATGAGTAAAATCATACAAAATTTGAGAGGAAATTTTATCAAAAGGCCTCAAGTTCTCTAATTCTGTCCTTATCATAGAGCTAATGATTTTAAAACTATGTTGTGATAGAATTGGGTTGAAATCAAACTTATAAGTTGGACTGTTCTTACTGACACTGGCAGAATACGTATGATTACACAAAAAGCTTATTTAGAAAACCAATTTGGGAGGGAAAATGGCAACGTCAGAACCAACCACACCGACTGAAAACACCAGCATTCAACCTGTTGATGAAGCAGTTCCAATGACCGAGGAACAAAAGTTTTTTTTCGATCTCCACGGATGGATTCTGCTGCCTTCTGTATTGTCAGTAGCCGAGACCGAAGAGATGAAAGCTGAAGTTTATGCTGGTGCTAAGCAGAGTTATGATGGAGCCTTACAAAGGCTTCTAGATCATCCAGCAATTGTGGGAATCCTATCTGAAATTCTTGCAGAGAGACCTTTTGAACGAGATGACTGCTATAGTTTTCGATGCGAAGGCTCTTTCACTACCGTTCGGCCATTTGGATGGAGTAAATCACAACGAGGTGACATGGGTATGCCACATGTTGTGCGTCCTCCACAGCAAGCCAACCCTATGCGATACCAAGTAGCAGGGGAAAAGATATTCTCTGGCTTAACTCGGGTAGTTTGGGAACTTGAAGAAGTAAAAGCTGGACAAGGTGGAACCTCTTTTCTTAGTGGCTCCCACAAGTCTTTTTTTAACTACGGTGGACCAGATCCCTTTCGGCCAAATATTAGCGATTCCCCTTGGGAAAGTAGTATGCGGGATGCAATGTCCGAATACAGTTGTCCAGCAGGCTCGGTGGTTATTTTTACTGAAAGTCTGATCCACGCGGCCAACGATTGGACTAATTCTGATAATTCCCGGTGTGCAGTGTTTAATTGTTACAATTCTATATGGTCTCAGTGGCACAAACTCAACCTCAGCCATGAAAAGATCAAAGCCATGCCTTGGAAACGTCAGTCGCTCTTCCGTGGAACTTGGGCGATTGGCGGAGGACCGTCTGGAAACCGTGAGTATTCGCAGGAAAACAGAACTTGGTAGTCATATTAATGCTGGGTGTATACCAAATCAAACTGTTAGACTTGATCGGAACTGGTTCCTAAGTTGCTTGTATTTGCGTTGGGTTCTCGGACAAATTGCTTTAAACTTAGAAAACAACTGTAGAGACTTATTGGCAGATGATTTTAAAAAATCAGGAGTAAGCCCATTTGGCAGGGAACAGGATGTTAGAACAATGCTTCTCAAAAAAGGTTGAAATTTGTTGCTGGCTAGTTTCAGGAAAGGGTTTTCCCAATCAGTATATCTCCAGATAAAACGGGATTGAGATTCAAACTGCAGTAGTTACAAAACAGCCAACAAAAAAACAGAAAAATTTAGCATGTCACCGAGTAAGCAACTAATAAAATATTAGGCTAGAATCACTGTGAATAGTCAGTTAGAATAGTTTTACCTATAATTATGGAAATTATGGAATTTTAAGAAACTTCTGTAGCTTCATATACTACTCTTTTCAGTTTAAATGTGGAGTCTACCAAATGCAAGAAGATTTACTTGGTAAGTGTCGTGTCTGCGATCAACAGGTTAGTAAACAAGCTTGGAATTGTCCTCATTGTGGTCAACCTGCTCCTACTGAAGAAGTTAAAGCCTATTTTGACTTTAGACGGAAGCGATTACCCATCTATATCATTATCCTTATCGTTTTTGTCGTTGTAACATGGATTGTTTTATTTTAGCTCATCTGTTTGGTTAATATGACGACAATTCTCAATACTAGCAGGAATTTCAAGACCTGTTGGTTATGCCACACCACAATACTCATGGTAAGAAGTCTGTCATCAGCCAATGTGGGAGATAACTTTGGCTCCTTTCATGGACTTACTACCACAGCCCATTTTGAAAGACGTGGCGTAGCTTTTGCTTCATGGTATATGTCAGTACCAATCAAGACTTTCTGTTAATCATTAAATCTTGGTTTCCTTTTAGAAAGACAGGAAAAAAAGGAGGGAGATCAGAATACAAAAGCGACCTCGTTGTGCCCCTAAGATCGCTTCCAGCGTTTGCAATTCCTTAAATGCTAGAGTTTTACCAAACCTTTGGCTTGAAGACCTTTAGCTGTTTCTGCAACAGTAAACTCAACTTTTTGGTCTTCTTCAAGTGTTTTGAACCCTTCACCTTGAATCTCAGAATGATGAATAAAAATATCCTCATTGTCATCGGTAGTGATAAATCCGAAGCCTTTTGCATCATTGAACCATTTAACACTACCCGTTTTTGTGTCCATAATTTCTACTTTGCTCCTTATTGATTAACTAGTCCAACTCAGATTTTCTCAGCTGGTTTTTTATAATGTTACGCTTATTTGCTAGCAGAGCAAATTAACTAACCTATAAGGATATCAGGATGAAAGGAAGGGCGCTAAGTTCTTTTACTAACAGGAATAGGTGTTTGATATTCTTATAGTATTCTGTCCTCATATTTCACCTAAAACACCTATGCTTTTAACCCTCATTAGACCTCTTACCCTACTATTGAGTTAGATATTCAATCCAAAAGGGTAACTCTCGTACTAATTCAGTCACTTCATTATGAGAATTTACCTCAATAGGAAAAAATGTGTCGATTGTAGATTAGTTGAAGTAAATTCTCAACAGCAATCGTGTATTGAGGAGAAAGAGTTTTGTGTCAGAGACTTTCTGAACAAATAATGCCGATTTCATGCTATGGTCTAAATTACATACAGAGGAGAATGTCTATGCTAGATACAGAAACACAACCAATCGGTTGGAAAGCAACTAGTAAAACCGGTGTAGTGGCAGCTGGCGGAGCCAAGGCCGTAAAAGTAGGGATTGAGATCTTGTATGCGGGAGGTAATGCCGCGGATGCCGCAGTAGGAACCATTTTTGCTCTTAATGTTACGGATCACGGGGCTTGTTCTATTGGTGGAGAAGTACCGGTCCTTATTTTTGACGCAAAAAAGCGGGAAGTGAAAGCACTTTGTGGTCAAGGGCGAGCACCACTTTCCCAAACAGCCATTGATTGGTATATGAAAAACGGTGTTCCCCAGAACGATATTAAGATGGCACCTGTCCCTTCAGTTGTAGACTTGTGCATTACGACTCTAAAACAATATGGGACCAAAACATTTGAGGAAATCATCGCGCCTACACTTGCCTTGTTAGATTCGGGAACGGAAGCATGGAATTCCAAGCTGGCGGTTACGCTACGCCGAATGGTCGAAGAAGAACAGACCACACCTGGTAACCGTGAGGAAAAACTGCAGGCCACAACAGATCGTTTTTATGGTCGAAATAAGCTTCACCATGACATTGCAGATGATTTGGAAGATTTTTACATCCAAAAGGGAGGATTTCTTCGTAAAGCAGACTTAGTCAACCATATTACTCTCATTGAAGATCCAGTGTCTGTAAATTACCGAGGGTACACAATCTACAAATGTGGGCCATGGACTCAAGGACCTTATCTTTGTCAGACTTTGCGTTTATTAGAAGGGTTTGATCTTAAAGCTATGGGGCATTTCTCGACAGATTATATTCATGTGGTCACTGAATCTATCAAACTGGCAATGGCTGATCGTGATACATACTATGGAGATCCAGAGTTTGTTGACGTCCCATTATCGGCGCTACTTTCTGACACCTACACTGAGCTTCGTCGGCCACTGATCAATATGAAGCAGGCTTCACACGAAGCCCGTCCTGGTGATCCGTATCATATGGAACCTTCTAAGGAAGGTGGTGTTTTCTGTCCAAGTATAGGTGGAACAACAACTTGTGTGGTGGCTGACCGCTGGGGTAACGTGGTCGCGGCGACTCCTTCCGCCAATGTTTTTCAAGATGAATCCAATGGTGGATCAACAGGTGTCACCTACGGCAATCGTTTGCGTAGTCTAAATACAACTCCAGGCCATCCAAACTGTATTCAGGCCGGGAAACGACCCCGCATTACGCTTACCCCTACACTGGTTCTGAAGGATGGAGACCCGATTTTAGCTGTCAGTGTGGCAGGTGGTGATCTTCAAGACCAGGCAACGACGAACTTACTTCTTAATTTCATTGAGTTTCACATGTTGCCTAAAGACGCTGTGACTGCACCTCGTTTTGCCACTGCACATCACCAGGATTCATTTGATCCTAATTCCAACCGGGCACATGCGTTCAAGCAAATGGGGGCATTAACAATAAATGAAGGTGTGGACTTGAGTGTCCAAAAAGAATTGGCTATACGCGGGCATCAACTTGAGATAAAGTCATCGCCAATTGCAAACCCCGTTATGCTCTATATCGATCACGTGAGCAAAACATTCTACGCCGCTGGTGACCCTGAGGCTGGTCGTCATGCGGCCGGTTTGGAATACACATGATTTCACATTTGTTTAAGCATTATTTGCTATCAGTGTTCTCATTACGTTTGAGTGGCTTATGTGGTTTTTTTGATTGATGTTGGTTCTGTGTTCCATTAACAATTCGATCCATTGTACGTATCCTAATTCGACAGCCATCATCAAAGCTGTTTTGCCTGATTGGTCAGTAGTATTTGGGCCAGCAGCCTAGTTTAGCATGAGCCGAAGGCCTTCCTATATCAAATGTTTCACAATTACCTAATTGGGAGTTGAATTTTCATCCGAGTGTTATATAATGAATCGTAATGTCGATTGAATTCGAAGTTGAGAGGCCCTAATGGCAATGGTGAATATGGTTCAGATTGAACCGTTCGTGGATATGACAAATCTGCTTAATCGACCAGAAGAACTGAGACAAAGAGGAGAAGAAGAGGGATGTTTGTTTTTCTCCGGGTTGCTAGCTCCAAAAAAGGTCAACAATGTTAGATCAAAGATTCTTTCTGTTTGTGATAAGCATGGGTGGATTAAGGAAGGATCAGATTACACTGAAGGAATGGCCAACACAGAAATCTTGGTGCGAGAAGAAGCAGATCCGAAATGGCAAGCTTTCTACAATGATTTGCAGAAAGTTCGTGATTTTCATAACCTAGCCTTGGATGAAGGCTTGATTCATGTGTTTGAGGTTTTATTTGGAGAGTCAGTTCTACCCCATAGTCGGAACATCTGCCGCGTCGTTTTTCCAGACTCAGCTTCACATTCGACACCTCCTCATCAAGATAATTTTTATATCGGTGGATCAGAAGAAACATGGACAGCGTGGATTCCATGTGGTGATTGCCCAGTAAAATTGGGAGGTCTAGCTGTTGCCAAAGGATCCCACAAGCGAGGTAATCTGCGAGTTAAAGAAGCAGTTGGACCTGGAGGTCGTCAGGTGGATGTGGAAGATCAACAAGTTTGGATAGGTGGAGATTATACTTGTGGTGATGTGATCATTCTACACAGTTTGGCCATTCATCAAGGAAGGGATAATATGAGTCAGGATCAGTTGCGCGTATCATGTGACTTTCGCTATCAGCCGATGAGTCATCCAATCAGATCAGATTCTCTCATACCCCATATGAATTGGCTAACGTGGGAAGAGATTTATCAAGATTGGGATCCCGTTGACCCTGTAAAGTACTATTGGCAAAATTGGGATTTACAGATTGCGTAATAATGGAGTTATCGTTGATAGAATCAGGAATACTAACATGTTCGGCCATGTGTCTACCTGAGGTTATGCAAGCTCCTATTTCTCTACCATAACTGAATGGAATAAAAAGCGAGCTCTTTCTGTGTTATTGGAGAATAAGATAGCTCAAAAGACTTTGGTTTAATCTGATTTGCTTCTAAGATTCCTCGGATCCCATTTCTTCCTGATCAATTTTACTTGGCTCTCGACCAAGGTGAGATTCTTAAAAAACTGCCGAGTTGATTAGTAAGGCTGTTTATTCTAAATCGGTAGTCTTCCTTTTTTTTGCTTCTTTCCTTCGACGATCATGGTTCAGGTCTTTTTTTCGGATTCTCAGCGAGATAGGAGTGACTTCGAGCAACTCATCGAAATCGAGATATTCAATCGCATCATCCAATGAGAAGATACGTGGTGGGGATAGTGATGCTGCGATTGACTTCGGGGTCGCTCGGTGGCCAGTCAAATTTTTGGTTTTGCAAACGTTGAGAACAAGATCTTCATACCGAACATTTTGTCCTACTACCTGTCCCGAGTAAACTTCGTCGCCTGGCTGAACAAAATAAGTGCCTTGCTGTCGCAAATGTTCTAAAGCGTAGGCTTTAACTAGGCCTGTCTCTAGTGCGATAAGGGAACCGAACTCACGACTACTTATTTCGCCCGCCAACGGTTGGTAGTCATGAAATAGGGCATGGAAAACACCAGTTCCTCTAGTGATAGTTAAAAAAGGTTGTCGAAAACCTAGCATTCCTCGTGTTGGAACGTAGTATTCAGCAAAGACCATATTATCTTCACTATAACGTAGGTCCAGAAAACGTCCCTGCCGGTCACTAACTAATTCGCTAACCATTCCCAGATAATCGCTAGGAAATTCTATTAAAACGTGTTCGACAGGTTCATAAATCCCTTGGGTGGTTTGTCGGTAGATCACTTCTGGCTTACTAACGGAGAATTCATAAAGTTCTCTTCGCATGGTTTCGATCAGGATGGCAAGGTGGAGTTCACCACGTCCTGCTACCATAAATTCGTTAGTATTGTTTGTTTCCTCTACTCTCAAGGAAACATTGCTCTCTAGCTCGCGCCGTAAACGCTCCAAAATTTGGCGGCTAGTCAAGTATTTCCCCTCTCGGCCTGAGAATGGACTGTCGTTGACACCAAATGTCATACGGACAGTTGGTTCTGCAACCTTAATCGGGGGCAATGGGCGAGGGTCGTTTGGATCTGCCAGTGTATCTCCAATACCAACTGTCTCAACTCCTGAAACCGCCACAATGTTTCCCGCGTGAACCTCATCTTGTGCTTCACGCTTCAAATTACGAAAGATAAAAACTTGAGCTATTTTTGCCAGCTTGCTCTCACCGTTAGCTTTCAAGAGTAGGATTTGTTGACCTTTTGATAACCTACCACTGTTAAGACGACCAACAGCAATTTTACCTACGAAGTCGCTGTACTCTAGAGTAGTGACCAGAAGTTGGCTAGCCCCATCAGGATCGACCTTCGGTGCAGGTAAATAATTGATAATAAGTTCAAACAATGGACGTAAGTCTGTTTCTAAATCACCTGCCTCCAAACCGGATTTACCCTCGAGTGCAATAGTGTAAACAATTGGGAAATCGGCTTGGTCATCATCAGCTCCCAAATCTATAAATAGATCAAAAGTTGCATCGACAACATCTGTGGGTCGAGAAGCGGGGCGATCAACTTTATTAACTACAACAATAACTTTCAATCCGTGTTGTAAGGCTTGTCGCAACACAAATCGGGTTTGAGGCATCGGTCCTTCCACGGCGTCAACCAACAAAATGACACCATCCACCATATTGACTACTCGTTCTACTTCGCCGCCAAAATCAGCGTGGCCAGGAGTGTCAACGATATTGATAGTAATATCCTGATAGACGATTCCTGTGTTCTTGGCTAGAATAGTGATACCACGCTCACGCTCTAAATCGTTGGAGTCCAGAACACATTTTTCAACCTGTTGGTTATTGTGGAACACATTGGTTTGATGAAGCATAGCGTCAACCAGTGTGGTTTTTCCGTGATCAACATGGGCAATAATGGCAATATTGCGAATATCTGCCGCAGTGCCTGTATTGTGTGGTTCTTCAATAGGGGCTTGTATTTGCAACTACTCCTCCATCTGGTTCTTCATTTTTAAGCTAGATATATTAGGAGATAAAGACTAAAAGGAATCATAATTCATTCAATAGTTTTTTTTGTAGTCTAGAGATTGATAGGAAACCCAATATTATAGAAGAAAACCATATCTTCTAGCAACTTAGTTAATTAAGTTATTAGGATCAATCTAGTTAGTAAAAGTGATTTGGTTTTAGAATTTGGTTGGTACAGAGCATCATTCCCCTCATCTCGAATTTATATTTATAATGTTTCTAGAATCCATTCTGGTGGACATCTAAGGATGAATTACGGTGCTAACTAGTTGCGATCAACAAGCTTCTTCCTTGGATAATCTAATGCTGAATAATACAAATACTATATTAAAGCCAGGTATTATATTGGCATTTTGCTGTTTTCTTATTAAATTAGTGCCTAGTAGTGAATTACCTGTGTAGATTGTAAAGCCTTTCCACTGAACCTTGTACAAAATGCTTTTATATGACTTTAAAGCTATTGGAGGTCGAAAATGATAATCAATTCACGTTCATGCTTGACAACAATTATCATATGCTATTATTGGTTGCGGAACTGATAATAAGCAATCTTCTATTACTAAACCTAGATCGGAAACTACTGAAGAAAAGATAGTTCAAGTAGAAATAGACTTCGTTGCCGAAGCTGAACAAATTAGCCAAACGCTTTCAGCTCACGCCGCTGCTCATTCATCTAGAGATATAGATGAAGCTATGAAATATTGGCTAAGATTAGAGAAGCCTGAAGTCTTTATGGCTCAACATCGTTGGGGAGCTCTAATGACGATAGAAAAGTGGAGTGGAATAAAAGTGTCTTTTGAACAAACACAAAAGAAAATAGGCCGAAACCCAATTCCCGGTTTAGCTGAGCAAGTTGGGATAGACTCCAGAGCTAAAAATGCTACGGTTCGCGGGAAAATGGTGCAAAATTGGGGTGGAGCTACAAGTTATTTAGCAACATTACGCAAAGATAAGGGAGAGAAGTGGAAAATTAGAGCGGTTGATTTCTATAATGGCGCAGAGGACCACAAGCTCATTAAGGAGATCAAAACACCCATCCAGTAAGCAATTTCTTTTCGTATATCCGACCATTAATAATTCAATCCCCATCCTGTTATTTTTGTCTGAAACAGACTATACAATCTTGGTGTCTAAATTTTAACTAAAAGCAAGCTAACTCAGGTCTGAAATTTAGGGGGGATGGCAGCGCATGGTTTCCCGTGCTGATCTTAGAAGTTGTAGTAGAATCGGTATGGAACAACTGAAGCGGCTTCAAGCGCCAAAAAGTCATGGTATCGAAATACTATCGTATTACCCAAGTATGTTCGAGTATAATCCACAACAGCTTATGTGCTGGAGTGTCGATCCCTTTGTAAGTATATGGTTGGCTATACAGTGAAGAATTTGTGAACTGTTGATAGCAGTCTCGTCAATACTAAATCTTTTATAACTGTAATTAGTACATACTTGCAAAGGGATCGAACGGGTGAAAATCGGATTATGAAAAAACAAGTAGAGCTGCGAAGCATTGTGTTTGAAGGGATCAATCAGGCTAAACTTGAAACAAAACCAAAAACATTTATACTCAGCCCGCACGATGTTTTGATCAAAGCCCGCTATAGTTGCATTAGTGCGGGCACTGAAATGGCAAAACTCACTGGACTTCAGAAAGTCTCCTATCCTTTTTATCTAGGTAACCGTGCGGTTGGGCATGTTGTTGCGACTGGTAACGCCGTAGATAATGTTGTCATTGACGACCTCGTTTTCAGTCATGTTCATCATCAAAATTATTCACTTGGTCAACAACTTGTGTGTCCACTTCCGAATGAACTTAATACACCAGTTGCTGCTACTTTGGGTATGGCCTTAGTGGCAATGACTGGTATACAAACGGTTCGTCCGGAGTTGGGAGATAACGTCGTAGTTACTGGTGCGGGGCTTGTTGGTCAGTTTGTGGCACAACTGGCATCGCTTTCTGGGGCATATCCAATTCTAATCGATATTATTGATGAACGGCTACAAGTTGCTCGTTCATGTGGTATTAACACAACAATCAATCCAATTCGAGAAGATGCTAGTGAGCGTGTTATGGAACTAACAAATGGCAAGGGGGCCGACATAATTCTTGAATGTACCGGTGTGCCAGATGTTGCAACGTCTGCAATTGATTATGCGCGAAGAAGCGGCAGGTTTGTATTTGTTGGTTCCCCACGAGGTGAGTTTCAAACTGATATCACACCGTTTCTAGAAAAAGTGCATTTGTGGAAGCCAGGTGGGGATTTGACTTTACTAGGTGCCCACGAGTGGAAGATACCGATAAAAGAAAATGATTTTACCAAATACAGCATGGAACAAAATTGTAAGCTCCTAGCGCGCTTGATGATCGAAAACAAACTTAAAGCTACCCCTCTTGTATCACGTGTATACGACCCGAAAAATGTCGTGGAAGCATATCAAGACCTTACTAATTATCAAGATGAAGTTCTGGGTGCGATTTTTGATTGGGGAGATTGATTGGTCTATATGCACATGGCGTTTGGTTGGAGGATGTCACCTCTAGAGTGAAGTGTGTAAGTATTAATAACTTACTCACGAGTGTTGAGGATATCAGATAAACTAACGGTAATGAATAGAGGAATGCTTGAGAACAGTATAGAGGTAATAGAACTGTCAGGAGAATCCCTTACCTAATCCTATTAATTAGGTGTTAATAATGACAAAAAATTATGTTATTCCATCAAGAAGGTATCAGTATATTGTGACAGGGAGATAAAGTGATGAAAATTACCGATTTGAAATGTACAGTGATTGGACAAAATCCAATTGTTCGTGTTGTTACAGATCAAGGTGTTGATGGGTTTGGGCAGGTTGAACCGTCAAAACAGTATTTGAAACCACATGTCTTGTTTTACAAAAATTATATTATAGGAGAAGATCCAACCGACGTGGAACGAGTTATGATGAAGATTCGTCGGCTGGGTAGTTTCAAGCCATGGGGTAGTGCGGTGAGCGCCATTGAAATGGCGTTGTGGGACATTGCTGGTAAAGCCGCGAACTTACCAGTATACAAGCTATTGGGTGGCAAGGTACGCGATAAAATTTGTGTATACAATGGTGCTGTACGGTTTCCAATGGATGGTTGTCAACCTGAGGATTATGCTAAGAATATGGTCAAAATGAAATCTGCTCCAGAAAAATTTTCGATTATTAAGCAAGGAGTTGCATTTCATGGACAAATGGCTACCCAAGTGCCAGATTTTTTTTATGGGGAGGTTCAGAGTGGTAGTCATCATGCCAATCGCGGGTTGATAACCGAGCGTGGTATGGGACATCTAATTGATTGTATACGAGCTATGAAAGATGTGTTGGGAAATGAAGTGGGTTTGGCATTAGACTGTGGTCCAGGGTTCACTGTCCCCGATGCCATTAGGCTGGCGCGAGCCGTAGAACCACTTAATATAATGTGGCTGGAAGACCTACTGACTGGAGATTATGTGCCATGGGTAGCGCCAGATTCTTATAGAGAAGTAACGCAAAGTACCTCAACACCAATTCATACTGGAGAACAGATCTACTTACGGCAAAATTTCAAGGATTTGATTGAACAAAAGGCGGTTAATATTATTGGTCCGGATCCCTGTGATGTTGGCGGAATTGCGGAGTTGAAATGGGTAGCGGAGTATGCGGATTTGCATGGGATTTTAATAGCCCCACACGGTACAGGAGACGGGTTGCTAGGGTTAGGAGCTTTGGTACAGGTGGCTGCCACTTTGCCGCAAAACTATATTGCTTTTGAATACCCAACTGGTAGACCGAACTGGTGGTATGATATCGTGGAAGGGTTGCCCGATCCAATTGTAACAGACAGTTTGATTGAGGTCTGGGACCATCCTGGTATGGGAGTGAATCTTATCCCAGAAGCAACAAAACCGTATTTAGCAGAAGAAGATATAGATTTTTTTGATTGATTTGGATTTGATTTTTTGGTGGTTTTTGAAACAAGTTTAGGCTATCGGATTATCCATGTTGGCAAGGGCTTTTGACCCTCAGGTCCCTCAGCATGTGTGTGGTGGAATATCACTAAGCAAACCAAATTAAAGAGATACTATATGGAAAGCACAAGCCCGGCGGCACCTGAATCTGGAGAAAGACAATGAAGATTACAGATTTTGAGACAATCCCGATCCAAGGTCGGTCCATGATACTAAGGATGTTTACTGACCAAGGAATAATCGGGTACGGTGAGCCGATGAATTATGAACATTGGCGAGTTGTTGCTCAAGCGGTAGATGACATGGCAGAATATTTAATAGGCAAGGATCCTTTGCAGATCGAAGACCATTGGCAGACAATGTACCGATCAAGCTATAGTCGCAGTATGCCTGTGCTTGTTGGAGCACTAAGTGGTATCGAGATGGCAATGTGGGATGTGTTTGGCAAAGTCACTGGCATGCCGGTGTGGAAATTACTTGGCGGTTCAGTGCGTCAGCGTATTCGGATGTATACAGGCATTGGAGGCAACACACCTGAACAATGTGCAGTAAACGCCAAAAAAGCTGTTGAAGCCGGTTTCAGTGCGGTAAAAATGGGAATATCAACACAACCTGTCAGGTTTATCGACACCCCAGAATCAATTGACAAAATGGTGGCAAGAGTGGCAGCAGTACGTGACGTAATAGGCAATCAGGTGGATATTGCTGTTGATTTACATCGCCGCTTGAGTCCAACCATGGCAGTGATTCTAATTAAGGAATTGGAGCCACTGCGTCTCCTATTTGTAGAGGAACCTTGTCATCCAGAAAACAACCAACCGTTATTAAATCTTTCAAAATCAACTACAGTACCAATTGCAACTGGAGAACGCCATCTAACAAGATGGGGATTTCGAGAAGTGGTGGAAAGGGAGATGTGCGCAGTTTTACAGCCTGATGTTCGTCACTGCGGTGGATTACTCGAACTGAGAAAAATTGCTTCTATGGCAGAAATCCATAACATGGCAATCGCACCCCACAATGCTGCAGGTGCTATCGGGGTAGCTGCTTCTATACACGTGATGGCCACTGTACCCAATTTTCTAATTTGCGAAGGTGGACACCAACATGGAGAAGGGTTATTCAAAACACCAATGGTGCTTAAGGATGGATTTATAGAATTACCAACAGCACCGGGGCTTGGAGTGGACATGCATGATGAAGTCATTGAGTCAATTCGAGATGAGACCTTCCGATTACGTGGAATGTTTTGGCATCAAGACGATGGTTCATTTGCAGATTTTTAAGTAAGAAAATTAAGGTTTTTTGTTACTAGTGAGAACGCTTTTAATACAATTGTGATGGCTTGTTTTTTTGTATTCTTACTGTTAGTTATGTTGGTATGGTAACTTTTTCTTCTTCCAGAATGAGCAACCAGGCTTTTCCCAGAGCGATGGGGATTACTTCATCTGGGTGAAACTTACACTTAGGCTGAAATCCTTTGATCTCCATGGCGTGAAGATGCTCCTTTTTCTGATTAACCCCAAGAACGGGGAAATCAATCTAACGATAGCTATTTTTTTATCTCTGCCAATTTTCAATATGCTGAGGGACCATGGTGTGTCTAAGCTTAGTATCCTTGGGGAAACGTGGGGACAAATTCCGGAAAAAGCTCAAAATGTCCACTGACTTTTTTATGCTCGGTTACAATGAATATTTTGCTTCTATATCCAAATTGTATTGCCAAGGGGGCAAATCGATTTTTGAGGTGGAAGTCCGCGCGGAAATTTTAATAAGCTTATCTAAGTGTAACAAAATATTACGTTTAAACAAATGTTACATACTTCTTTCTTAAATGTGTAACAGATTGTCACATACTCCTTGACAAATGGGACTGTTTAAGATAGAATCCACAACCTAAGCTGTTTGCTGGATCGTAGCGGATTTGACAAATGGTTAGATGAAGTTTCTTTCATCGTAGACACTAAGAAAATATCAAAAACTAGGAGAAATGATTC
>Ga0207984_1000187_pt1 | contig 39117 bp, 32 predicted proteins | sample ETNtaG_30_FD_185760 | JGI IMG/M metagenome (GOLD analysis project Ga0207984, IMG submission 185760) | Marine microbial and viral communities from oxygen minimum zone, Eastern Pacific Ocean - ETNP201306PF43B (SPAdes) (version 2) | ecosystem: Environmental > Aquatic > Marine > Oceanic ...
GGAAGAGACCTGATTATTGGCTCCAGTCCTAGAGGATACTTTCGATATGGAGGTATTCTTGATGAGTTAAGTATCTATGATAATGTGTTGACCCCAAACGAAATTCGGCAAAATTTCTCTGCCAAAAAGGGACTTGAAATCTCCGAAGAATTCCAGTATCATTTCGAGTCTGTTGAATTCTCAGAATATCAAAGGTTAATTCGTCATGGTTATGATATCGCTAAGGGAGCAAAGATAGAGATTCCTTGGGAATTTAATTACTGGCGAAATATTGTTGGTAATATAGATGAAGTACCCGAAACTGAAGGGTCGCTATATAAATGTCCGAAGTGTGCGGGAGAACTTCCACAAGTCGCTGTTGATCTCATCAAACAACATGCTCAGTCCGATGATATGCAATTTTATATTGTTTGTCGTAAGTGTAGTGGTGAGTTTGACTGAGTGTCAATAAATTGTTTACAAACAGGTAGTCGGTAGTATATAATCATAGCTGAGATTTTTTGAAAAGGCTGTATATTGGATGCTATTTAATTTTGCAAATGTTCTCCTGATCCTGGTAGGAGGCTTTGTATTTGTAGCCATAAACCTAATTCTCTCCCGGTTTCTTCAGACTAGGCTTCCCTCGATAGAAAAAGAAATGCCTTATGAATGTGGTGAAGAGCCAATTGGCGATACCCGAATTAAATTTAATACGCGCTTTTACGTCATTGCGTTAATCTTTTTAATCTTTGATGTTGAGATTGTGTTTTTGTTTCCCTGGGGGGTTGTTTTTAGGAAATTAATTGAGGATGGGGCTGGTATCCTTGCCTTTGGTGAGATGTTTGTTTTCATCCTGATTCTTTTGGTTGGTCTCGCTTATGTTTGGGCAAAAGGTGATTTGGAGTGGATTCGGTCAATTCAATCTGTGCAAGAGGAGAAGACATAAGTAATGCAACAACAAAATCAGCCTATCAATCTTGTTAGTGATGAGGATTTCGATAAAAACATTATCGTTACCTCAATTGATGCTGTTGCTAATTGGGCTAGGGAGTCCTCACTTTGGCCGATGACTTTTGGACTTGCCTGCTGTGCAATTGAATTTATGGCGACAGCCGCATCTAATTTTGATCTTGATCGTTTTGGAGCTGGTGTTCCGAGGGCTAGCCCGAGACAATCAGACCTAATCATTGTCTCAGGTACTGTCACATTGAAAATGGCGACTCGAATTGTTCGCCTTTATGAGCAGATGCCAGAACCTAGATACGTGATTTCAATGGGGAGTTGTGCAACAAGTGGTGGTCCGTATTGGCAACATGGTTATCATGTGCTGAAAGGTGTCGATAGGATTATTCCAGTCGATGTTTATGTGCCTGGTTGTCCCCCGCGTCCTGAGGCCGTACTTGAAGGGCTTATGAAGTTACAAGAGAAGATTCGAGAACAAACTAAAAGTGGGCCTGCCACCGTACCTTTCCTGCGAAAGCTCTTCAACGCTAGTTAACAAAATCGAGTCCAACTGCTAAATTTAAGATGATAATCGAAGAAATTCAAGGGTTGCTTTGTGAAAAATTTGGTGACAAGATATCGCCAGTTGAAGCGGGCGCCGTTCATGATTCTTGTATTCTCGTAGATCCTGCATCAGTTAATGCGATTTGCCAATATCTGTACGATGATGAGCGCTTGGCTTTTGACATGTTGATGTGTCTCAGTGGTTTGGATCTCAGTCCTGAAGATGAGAACTTAAGTGTTGTTTATCATCTTTTCTCAGATGTTCATCTGCATAAGGTTGCAATCAAAGCCGTTGTATCGAAAGAAAATCCCCATTTGCCAACGGTGGAGAATATCTGGAAAACCGCAAATTGGCATGAGCGTGAAGCTTATGATCTCTTTGGGATTGTTTTTGAGGGGCACAGTGACCTGAGAAGAATTTTGTTACCGGACGATTGGGAAGGGTATCCATTACGCAAAGATTATAAGGAACCTGATACATATCGAGGAATGAAAGTTCCATACTAGACTGGATGATATAATGGCAGCAGAAGGAAGCAAGTTTATTGAAGTCCAACCATTCTCAGATGAGATGGTCCTTAGCATGGGACCTCAGCACCCGAGCACCCATGGTGTTCTGAAGTTGGAGTTAAGACTTGATGGTGAAATCGTTCGTGAGGCCATCCCGCATATCGGTTATCTACACCGGTGTTTTGAAAAGCACGCCGAAAATTTATCCTATCCGCAGATCATCCCATTTACTGATCGGATGGATTATATCGCTGCCATGAATCAAAATTGGGGGTTCTGTCTTGCTGTCGAAAAGATGATGGCTGCTGATGAAAAGTTTTCTGGAGTGCCTGAAAGGGCAGAATACTTGCGTGTTCTCGTTGGGGAGTTAAATCGCATTGCGAGTCACCTCCTTTCCTTTGGTACCTATGGTATGGATATCGGCGCTTTTACACCATTTTTGTATGCGTTTCGTGACCGTGAGGAGATCCTTTTACTTTTTGAAGAGATTTGCGGTGCACGTTTGACTTATAATTATATCCGGATTGGCGGAGTGTCGAGGGATATGCCTCCCGATTGGCTGGGTCATGTGAAAAACTTTATTGACTATTTTGAGCCGAAGGTCGATGAGTACAATGCGTTGTTAACAGAAAACAAAATTTTCATCGAACGTACAGTCAAAGTTGCTGTTCTGGATGAAGATATGGCAATCAACTATGGTATAACAGGACCTAATTTGCGTGGTGCAGGCAAAAAGTGGGATTTGCGGAAGGATGAACCTTATTCTATTTATGATCGATTTGATTTTGATGTCCCTATTGGTCATGATATTCCTAGAATTGGTGCTGTTCTTGGGGATTGTTGGAATAGGTATAAAGTCCGCATGGACGAAATGAAAGAATCCGTCAAAATTATTCGGCAGATTCTCAATCAGGAGATTCCTGAAGGTCCGATCATAGCACAATACAAAGCTGTGCGCCCCCCAGCTGGTGAAATCTTTGACCGTAGCGAAGCTCCACGAGGGGAACTCGGTTTTTATATTGTTAGTGATGGTAGTGTTAAGCCTGTTCGCCTAAAGGCCAAATCGCCCTGTTTTACGGCATTAAGCGCATTGCAAGAATTAAGTAAGGGGTTGATGGTTGCTGACATTATCGCGATCATTGGTAGTATTGATATTGTTATGGGAGAAATTGACAGATAAGCTTTCTTTTTCCTTGATTTTTTGGGATTTCGTTTAAGCTATTTATAGAGTCAAAACAGAAAATGCGACAGTTTTTTAGTATTGTTGATAATTTGTCTGAAGTAGCGGTTGGTTCAAGCAAACCACTGGCTAGCTTGTTGGTAGAGATTCTTCCCCCTCTACCGGCGTTTCTTGAAGAATATGAACAACTACTTGCTATGATTACTGCCTGTGGAATCTTCGTGGCGGTTGTTCCATTAATTCCCCTTGTATTGGTTTTAGCTGAAAGGAAAGTCTCCGCTTTTATTCAAGATCGAACTGGACCGATGAGAGTCGGCCCTTGGGGAATTCTGCAAACCTTGGCAGATGGTGTGAAATTGCTCTTCAAGGAAGATCTAATTCCTCCATACGGTGATAGAGTGCTATTCCGTATTGCTCCCTATATTATCGTTTGTTTTTCGCTAGCGGCTTTTGTTGCTATACCTTTTGGTGCGATAGATCTGGGTGATGAGCAGTATATTTTTATTGTCAGCAATCTCAATATTGGCATCTTCTACATTTTGGCTGTATCTTCTGTTATAGTTATCGGCATAATTATGGCTGGGTGGGCATCGAACAGCAAATGGTCTCTTCTTGGCTCTTTGCGGTCAGCGGCTCAAATGGTTAGCTATGAAATCCCAGTTGGTTTGTCGATTCTGTCTGTGATTATGTTGGTACAGACACTTAATATGCAAGGAATTGTTGATCAGCAAGGTAGTGGGCTTCATAGTTGGTTGATTTTTCGGACACCGTTTAGTTTTGTCGCTTTTTTCGTTTTCTTTATTTCAGCTATTGCTGAAGTCAATCGAACTCCTTTTGACCTTCCTGAAGCTGAATCTGAATTAGTTGCTGGTTTTCATACTGAGTATAGTGGTATGCGTTTTGCTCTCTTTTTCATTGCTGAATATGCCAATATGTTCGCTGTTTGTGCCATTGCTGCTACGCTTTTTCTTGGCGGATGGCAAGGTGTTCTGCCAGGAATAGACATACTCGGTGGGTTACCAGGTTTTGTTTTCAAGACTCTCTTTCTCGTGTTTGTTATGATGTGGATTCGTTGGACCTTACCAAGGTTACGGGTGGATCAATTGATGAATTTGTGTTGGAAATATCTGATTCCTGTTTCGTTCTTTAATATCCTCGGTGTTGGGATCTGGATGTTGGTTTTGGGGGCCGATACGATGGATATGAAAAGCTTAGGGCCTAGTTTAGTTATTATAGTTCTCGCGGTTTTTATCCTCTTGAGGCAAGTGTTCAAAGGCGTCTCGGGAACCAAGCAGGAAACTATTCCAGCACCGTCGATTTAGATAATTGAAAAGAGGTTGATTTTTATGGTTGGATACATTTCAAATATATATGTTGGTGTCTATACAGTTTTGGTTGGGATGGTGATTACCTTTAGGCAGATGTTAAAGCCACGCGTAACGCACCAATATCCGTATCAATATGAGTTTGAGAGGAAAGATAATTACCGTGAAATTCCAATTGGGTATCGTGGGCAGTTACACAATCGTGTTGAAGACTGTATCGTTTGCAATAAATGTGTACAAATCTGTCCGGTTGATTGTATCTATATTGATTCGCGAAAACCTTCAGGTGGTCGCGGTGCGAAATTATGGGAAAGTATGAACGTAGTCCACCTCAAGGATAGAAAACAGATTATTGGGATTGTTGAAGGAAACACAAAAAAAATCGAACCTGATACAGAAATTACTATTAGTCAAACAGTACCAGCGGGGAAGACCAGGAAAGTTTCAAGTAATGATGTTGATCGGATCGTCGAACGTAAGAAGGTTACTTTCTATATGGATCGGTTTGATATTGATATGGCGCTATGCATGTATTGCGGTCTATGTACTGAAGTTTGTCCCACTGAATGTTTGACAATGGTCGACACCTTGCAAGGCATCGAATATTCTGAGTTTGACCGAGCCAGCCTCAATTACAGTTTTGTAAAACCGGAATTGTATAAATAATGGTTGTACGAAACAATGGGTGTTGTGAAGGAAGATGATTCATGGAAGTTTCTGAGCTTGTTTTTTATTTGTTTGCTTTATTAACTGTGGTGTCTGCATTAGCTGTTGTGACCTTACCTAACGTTGTGCACGCGGCTTTTTCCTTGATGGTGACGCTTTTCTCTGTTGCTGGTCTTTACGTTTTCCTGCAAGCTGACTTTTTAGCTGCAACACAGGTAATCGTTTACGTTGGTGGGATCCTAGTACTTATTCTGTTTGGAGTATTGATGACGAGCAGTAAACTTGTAATGCAGGTTAACATTGAAGTCAGCAAATGGCAGATGTTTGGAGGAATTGTCGTTTCTTCAGCTCTCTTAGTTGTACTGTTGTTGCTTACTTTTGAAACACCGTGGAATGTCTTATCAGAGGTTGTTGATTCATCGGATAGTACTGTTGAGCAAATTGGCATAGCAATTTTGCAGAAGAAGTTCTTGCTTCCATTTGAAGTCGCTTCAATTATTCTTTTGATTGCTTTGATTGGTGCGGTATTTATTTCGCGTACAGAGGAACAGGAATAGTGGCCAATATAACTCTTGAGCATTACTTATTAATCAGCTCTATCCTTTTTACACTTGGCGTTTTTGCAGTTTTAACGCGTCGGAATGCAATTACTATATTGATGGGTATCGAGTTAATGCTAAACTCGTGCAATATTAACTTTATAGCCTTCTCCCGTTTCATCAAGCCTCCGACGACTGTAGTTGCTGGAGAGGTGAGTTTGGCCATAGAAGGGCAAATCATGGCTTTATTTGTGATTGTCCTAGCTGCTGCCGAAGCAGCAGTTTTTTTGGCCATAATTCTATCGATCTATAGAGAATTCAATTCAATCAGTCCGAACGAGGTCAACACTTTGAAGGGCTAGGGGTCAGCTAGGGATATCGCATGATCGTAACGTTTATTTTTATTATTTTGCTTTGCCCACTTGCGGCATTCGCCTTCTTCGCGATTTCGGCCTTGGCAGGACGCAAATCAAACCGTCAGGATTTGATTTCGACCTTTGCTATGCTAATTGCGTTTTCGTGCGCCTTCCTGCTCTTCGTACAAGTTCTTGGCAATTCCAGCATCTACAAGCATGCAGGAGCGTCGACACACACAATTGATTGGATACAAATTGACAATGTATCCTTACCAATGGGATTTCTTTTTGACAGTGTAACGTCGATTATGTTGTTGGTAGTAACAATTGTCAGTAGTCTCGTTCATATCTTCTCAATCGGCTATATGCATGGGGATCCGCGATACCCGCGATTTTTTGCTTATCTTTCCTTGTTTTCTTTTTCGATGCTGTTCCTGGTTGTTGCAGATAATCTGTTAGGTATTTATATCGGTTGGGAGCTTGTGGGACTCTGTTCCTATTTGCTGATTGGGTTCTGGTTTGAAAAAGATTCCGCTGCCAACGCATGCAAGAAGGCGTTTCTAACGACCCGTGTTGGTGATGTCGGGATGTTTATTGGTATGATGATGCTTTTTACCAAATTCCACACATTTGCTCTTTTTGGCGATAGTGGAATTTTTGAGTCGATCAATAATTTAGAATCTAGCGATTTAACTTGGCTTTCAATTGCCGGAATACTGATTTTCTGTGGTGCTATCGGCAAATCTGCCCAATTCCCACTTCATACTTGGTTGCCAGACGCCATGGAAGGTCCAACTCCTGTTAGTGCGCTAATTCACGCGGCGACAATGGTTGCTGCCGGTGTATATCTTGCAGCCCGAATGTTCCCAATTTTGACCGATGTATCCTCGTTATTCATTGCCTATGTTGGCGGTATCACCGCCATTTTTGCTGCTACCATTGCCATTGTCCGATGGGATATCAAGCGTGTTCTGGCTTATTCAACAGTCAGCCAACTTGGTTATATGATGTTGGCAATAGGAGCGAGTAGTTATGTCGCAGGACTTTTTCACCTGACAACACATGCCTTTTTTAAAGCACTTCTGTTCCTTGGATCTGGTAGTGTTATCCATGCATTGCATGTTCATCATCATGACGATCACGATGATGAACATAGTGATCATCCAGTTGAGCGGGATGGAATTCCTCCAGAACAAGACATGAGAAATATGGGTGGACTTCGCCATAAGATGCCGGTTACTTTTTGGACAATGTTAATTGCTACCTTATCAATTTCCGGTGTGCCATTTTTATTCTCAGGGTTTTGGAGTAAGGATGAAGTTCTTGGCGCAACACTTGAAAGAGCAATGGAATCTGGTTCTACCCACTACTATATTCTCTTCTTCATGGCATTGACAGCGGCCGGAGTCACTGCACTTTACATGTTTCGTTTGATTTTCTTGACTTTCATGGGACAACCCCAAAATCAAGAAATGTATGCGCATGCCCATGAATCGCCCAAATCGATGATTATCCCCCTGATAATATTAGCTGCTTTGTCTTTTCCAATAGTTAACAAATGGTCTTTTGATAAATATGTTGAGCAACCTAAGCAAACGCATAATCATTTAGCACGTAAACATGTCGACCAACCTGTGCTTTATGTTGCGGCTGGAGCAGCTGATCATAATGATTCGATGAGTCATACAACACATGGAGGACATAGTCCAGCTCACAGCATTGCCATGGGATTGTCGATTTTTGTGGCAGCACTGGGAATTCTGCTTTCAGCCCTATTTTATCATTGGAAGACATTCTCGGCCGAAACTGTCGCCAATAAGTTTAGAGGTGTACATAGGATACTTTGGAACAAATACTTTGTTGATGAATTCTATGACGGAATAGTTGTGCGTGCAACTGTGATTGGGGCAAAAATTTTCGGTGGTATCGACAAGTATCTAGTAGATGGTTTGGTCAATCTTGTCGCAATAATTGTGAACTACATTATCGCTTTTCTAGTTGGTCTCTTTGATAGCAAGATCGTCGATTTTTTGGTCAATTTCGTGGCCAAGATAACATGGAAGTTCGGTGGTGGAGTTAGAAGAGCCCAGACCGGGGTAATTCAGAATTACCTTTTTGTTATTTTAACGGGTGTTATATTATTGATCATCATTTTTAGGTTATTGGTTTGAGGTTTTAGGAGGAATTTGCTGGATGTTATTAACATCAATGATTTTTATCCCCTTAGTTGGTGCGATCATTGTCTTGCTTGTCCCGCGAGATCGCGAAGATGCCGCAAAGTGGATTGCATTTCTGGTTACACTAATCCCGCTGTTTTTAGCTGTTTTACTCTATTTCCAGTATGATCCAACAAGTGTTGAGATTCAGGAAGTAGTGGAAACTAGCTGGATCAAAGCATTTAATATTCGATACCACACCGGGGTTGATGGGCTGAGCGTAACGCTGATACTCCTAACCGCCTTGTTAGGGCCAATCTGTGTTGGTGCATCATGGAAAATAGAAAAAGGAATTAAAGCGTATCTTGCTCTATTCCTGTTGCTTGAGACCGGAATGATTGGGTTTTTCTGTGCTTTGGACTTGTTCCTTTTCTATGTATTCTTCGAATTGACTTTGCTTCCCATGTATTTTCTTATTGGAGTATGGGGAGGACCACGACGAGAATACGCAGCAATTAAGTTTTTCCTGTATACCCTTTTTGGTAGTGTGTTGATGCTAATTGCAATGATTGCGGTCTATCTCAATAGTAATGTTGATCCAGGATTAAGAACATTCGATATTCCAACTCTAATTAATTTGGCAAAAACCTCAGGGCACGCGCTGGCCGATCCCACATTCCAAATCTGGGTATTTCTTGGATTCTTCATTGGATTTGCCGTTAAGGTGCCGATTTTTCCTTTCCACACTTGGTTGCCCGATGCCCATGTGGAAGCGCCTACGGCAATTAGCGTTGTCCTGGCAGCCGTTTTGTTAAAGATGGGGACTTATGGGCTAGTTCGAATTAACTTTGCTATGTTGCCGGCTGGCATGGACTTTTTTACCAACGGTTTAGGTCGTTGGGGGAACACACTCGCTATACTTGGTGTAGTTAATATTATCTATGGTTCTTTATGTGCACTGGCGCAGACTGACTTTAAGAAACTAGTTGCCTATTCGAGCATTGGGCACATGGGATTCGTAATTCTAGGTCTTGCTGCACGTAACGAAGCTGGTGTGACAGGAGCAATTCTGCAGATGTTGAATCACGGTGTGATTAGCGCGATGTTGTTTCTTCTAGTCGGTGTTGTCTATGATCGAGCGCATCATCGTGATATCAATGGTTTTGGTGGGTTGGGATCGAAGATGCCAATTTACACCGGCATTACAACATTGGCTTTCATGGCATCGCTCGGATTGCCTGGCCTTAGCGGATTCGTGGGGGAAGCGCTTTCTCTCATTGGAGCTTACAGTAAGTTTCAGTTACTTACAATTTTATCAACCATTGGAATTGTCGTCGGTGCCGCTTATTTCCTCTGGACTCTCCAGCGGGTTTTTCTAGGTGATTTAAATCCCAAATATGAAGCGATTGAAGAAATAAACAAACGCGAGATTGCGACACTCATTCCACTAGGAATCCTAACTATTGTACTCGGTATTTGGCCGCATTTTGCGATTGAAATGTTCCGCAACTCGGTAGCAGGATTACCCTTACAATAAATAAAGGAGATCATTTTTGGGGAATCTAGAAAGCATCCGTTACTTTACTCCTGAATTGATTATCGTTGCCTTTGCTATACTTGTGATTTTATTTGACTTGGTATCGCAAGGACAAAGTTCTAAAGGGACTGCCTATCTTAGCCTTGCAGGTCTTTTGTTTACAACAATTGCAGTGCTTATCGTTGGGCCCATGAATCAATCGCTCTTCTTTGGTATGATCCGTATTGATGGGTTTGCAACGTTTTTTAAGATCATCGTTCTAATTGCGACAGCTGTAACAATTGTCTTCTCGATGGTTTCCAACGAACTGGATCCAAAAGCACAAGGGGAATATTACGCACTTTTAATTGCCATTAACCTAGGCATGTTCCTAATGGCGTCATCGACGAACATTCTGCTAGCCTACCTTTCATTGGAAACAGTCAGTTTAACATCTTATATTCTCGCTGGATTCCTAACACGGAACCCTAGATCAAGTGAAGCTGCCTTCAAATATATTATCTTTGGGGCAGTAGCATCAGGAACAATGCTTTTTGGCTTGTCCCTCATTTTTGGTATGACTGGGACGGCCAGTATTTCACAGATTGGGCAGCAGTTACCTGAGGTCGCCTCATCTTATCCAACGGCGGTTTTAGTCTCTATCATCTTCATTTTAGCTGGCGTTGGTTACAAGATTGCATCAGTTCCATTTCATATGTGGTCACCGGACGTTTATGAAGGGGCTCCAATTCCAATTACCGCATTTTTGTCCGTAGCCTCGAAAGCAGCTGGATTTGCCCTGTTTATCCGCCTCTTCTATTTTAGTTTTCGCGGAACCAATGTCAATTGGACAATATTGTTATCAATTGTTTCTGCCTTGACAATGACGTTTGGAAATTTGGCTGCCTTACCACAACAAAATGTCAAACGCTTATTGGCTTATTCAAGTATTGCCCATGGAGGTTATTTATTGATGGGAGTGGTTTTGCTGTCTGGTGATGGTATTAAAGCAATCCTCTTCTATTTGACAATCTATATGTTTATGAACTTTGGAGCCTTTTTTGTTGTCATTCTTGTCGCCAAGGAAGTAGGCAGCGAAAATATCGATGGTTATAAGGGGTTAATTTCACGTGCGCCATTTGTCGCAGTTGCAATGGTGATATTCCTATTCTCGTTGACTGGTATGCCTCCATTAGCAGGATTTGCAGGGAAATGGGTGCTTTTCGCAGCAGTGGTAGAAAAGAAGCTCTATTGGTTGGCAATCATAGGAGTGCTTAATAGCGTGGTTTCATTGTATTACTATGTCCGGATTGTAAAAGCAATGTTATTTGAAACCTCTGAAGATGCGGAAACACTTTCTTTTTCAAGAGGTAGCATGGCATTGCTAATGGCCTTTGTTGTGCCAACCATTCTGCTTGGGGTTTATTGGAAACCTTATGATTTCCTGAAAGATCTTCCTCTTGATCGGTTTATTGGCTAAAGTGCTTGCTAGGCTGGTGGGTTTAGCCCGTCGGATGCTGAAGAGTTTTCAGATAGCTAGCCGAGAAATGTCTCTTCACTACCTAATATTTCATTGTGGCTTTCTTTTTTTAGACTGTTGCCAATCTGAAAGAATTTGACCAAGTGGTTCTTGTTTAGTAACCTTGCTGCTCTCGCGATATCTCTTTGGCTACCATGTTCCAACCCCAGATTAATCATTTCGATACCAGTTCTAACATGGTGTTTAATCTCGAAATTTGAACTAAAATCGTCCGCTTTAATAGTTACAAGTTTGTGGGAAATTTCGGCAACTTCCTGCTTCATCTCCTCCACACGTTCAAGTGATATTTCATCCGTATCCACCCCGTGTGATATCACCTTTGCCAAAAAAAGCCGACTCTCATGCTCAGTAATGTCACTCACGTTACTCATCTTTGTCATCCTCTAGATCGATTTTCTTGAGATCGACAGTTTGAAGAATCTGCTCTTCTGTGACTTGGATGCCCATCTGGCGGTCCCGTTCCTCGACGCGTTGATCCCGTTCCTCTTTGGCTCTTTCAAGTGAGGTAGAAAGCTCTGATGTTAGCTCTTCTTTATCAAGTCCGAAGACTTCATACAACAATCGAGTAAAAAGATTTTCATCTGCTGCCCAAACCGCATCTAGAATATGTTTTGATCTTTCATCCTTAAACTGAATTTCCTTCGATGATGGATCGATGGTTCCTGATTCGATCATCAGGGCCAAAAAATCAGAATTTATCTCGAAGCGACCGCGCAACATGGAAGCCAATATACCAATGTCAATTCGATATAAAAACTGAGATAGATCCTCATCGTCGCATAGGGAAAGCTCGAACAACCAAATGTCTAGACTCTTCTCATCTAGCTTGCCGTCCTTCCACACCACAATATCCATCATTTCTTCAAATTGGTTAGATGACAAACACGGGATTAGTATTGAAGCATATCCAGTACCTAGTGATGTGCTGAGAATCTGCAACATATCCTCAGTTGAGCTGAGTTGAATCAGTTCCGTACAATCCGGCACGAAATAATACAACTCTTCGCGTTTTCGGGGATCACGCGTGGCGGATATAATTTCCAACTGCTTATTGGTAGGATATCCCTGAAACACGAGCTCGGCTTCTGCAATTGGCATTGAGAGAAGTGTATCACTTTCAATTTGTGGTTCGAAGACTGTAAGGTTATTCAAAAATGGTAACTCTTCCCATAAAGATTACTAGATGAAATTGCAAGGAATTATAACACCTTAGGTTGAACGTGTCAAATTCCAAAGCACGTTGAAATAAGGGGGTATGTATTGTAAAATATTGCACTATCGAAGTTGCAACTGGAACCATCAAACTTGAAGATTCTAACCAAATATACGATTAAAGAATTTATCCCGCCTTTTCTAGCTTCCCTGTTATGTCTAACTTTAATTCTGTTGCTTGAGGAAATTTTCCGACTCACTAGATTATTCGTCAAGAAAGGAGTTAGCCCGCTTTACTTACTTGAATTGTTAATATATGTGTTACCAGCAACGATTGTCGTTACGATACCGATGTCGACGCTGATTGGTATCCTAATTGCATTCGGACGGCTTTCAACAGATAATGAAATTACGGCCATGCGTGCCCATGGAGTAAGTTTCCAACAGCTTCTTGTCCCCATGTTGATTACTTCTGTCTTCCTGAGCGTTATTGACCTTGTTTTTATGGACTATGCACTTCCTCATGGTAATGCAGCATACTCCTCGCTTAAACGCGATATTAGTCGAAAGAATCCCTCTTTTGTTCTAGAAGAAGGTATGGTTATGAAGGAAATGGAGAGCAAAGGAAAGATCTGGATGTTCGAAAGAACTCACCCTGAGACTGGTCGCTTGCTAGATGTCAAACTTTGGGATGCTATTTGGTCTGGCCAACCACGTTTCGTTGAGTCTAAACAGGCCGTTTTGTCATTTGAGAAGACACATGCTTGGCTCGATCTTTATGACGGCCGAACCTATGAACTAGTGCCTGATAAGACAGAGGCTTATCGTATAACATCCTTTGAAGAGAATCGGATATTGTTAGATGTGGTTGAAAATGTCAAACGATCGGAATTTGAATCGCAAAGTCCAAGAAGTATGCCAATTGGAAAGTTACGCCACCGCATTCATGAACTGAAAAAGCAAATTACTCCAAGCGACAAAAAATCCTATCAAGCCATTCAACTGCGTTATGCTAAAGTTGAATACCATAAGAAGTTTTCTATTCCATTTGCTTGTCTGTTTTTCGGTTTCATTGGTGTTCCACTTGGGTTGATGGTCAAGAAGAGTGGGCGAATGGTCGGTCTTGGGATTGGACTAACACTTATCGTTATTTATTACTTGTTGTTACAACTGGGTCAAAGCTTAGGAATAAACGGCAAGATGACAGCTTGGGTTGCCATGTGGACACCTAATATATTTACAGGCTTTATTGGGCTCATGTTTTTGATTCGCTCGATTATTCAAGATAAAGTCAACAAAGTTCAGACTCTTTCTGGAGAGGTGAATTGAGAATACTCGACTATTATATTCTAAAAGAATACCTGCGTGCTTTTCTATTAGGCCTCGTATTTTTGACCGCATTGGTGGTTGTGGTTCGTTTACTAGACAAGGATATTAAAAAATTCGAAGATGATATGTCATATTGGGCAGTTGTTAAGATTGTTTCCTATCGAATGCCAAGACGAATTGCAGAGATTATGCCAGTGGCAGGTTTTTTAGCAGCCTTCTTTGTTCTGGGACGAATGGGACGTGATAATCAGATCTTGGCAATGAAATCCGCTGGAATAAGTGTATCTCGCATTGTTACCCCAATTATAGTTTCAACTTTGATTATTTGTTTTGGTTTCGCAATTTTTTACAACAAGATTGCTTCACCAGCGTATCATCTAGCATATCAACTAGAAAGAAAAATCCCATTTCGTTTAAACCGCAATATTGTTTTCAAAGGTGTAGATGGGAATTTGTTTTATATATTTAATCTTAATCTTGAGGATAAGATCATCGACCGAATGACTATTTACGAATTTGACGATGATAGAAATCTAAAACAGGAAACTTTTGCTAAAACAGTGAGTTGGGTTCCAGGGAAATGGAACTTAACCGCAGGATTTACCCGCAAGTTTGGTAATGGAATGGAAATATCATTTAGTCGGTTCGATTCTAAACAGATTGATAGATTTGAAGACCCTGCCCAGTTTGCCAGGAGTCTTAAGGATCTTCGCGGAATGACGCTTAAAGAACTCAAGCAACAAATAGCTTACAAGAAGAATGCCCGTCAAGTGACTCGACGTGAAGAGGTCCGATTGCATCATAAGATGGCATATCCGTTTGCCGGATTTGTTGTTGTATTAATAGCCGCACCAATAGCTATCCGTTTTGGTCGGATAGGTTTTTTTGCTGGATTAGTAATTGCGTTTTTCCTCAATTTTATTTATTGGGGAATTTCCTTTGCTACATTTGAGGGGCTTAGTGAAGGTGGCAAACTTCATCCAATTCTTGCTTGTTGGGGGGCAAATGTAATCTACGGTATTATTGGTATTATCTTATTATGGAGAACTCCCAAATGATAAAAAAGATAGGAACTACCCTTTTTACACTAAGGAGTTATACTCCAATCCCGCTCATTTTTCTAGTAGTCTACTTTGCACAATTGTCTTGGATTTTGTCAATAGTTGGTGTTTTAGTATTGTTGATTGGTGAACTGATGCGAATTTGGGCGGTAGGTTACGCAGGTGGCCGAACTCGCACACGGTTCATGAGTGACAGCCAAGTTCTTGTTACGTCTGGACCATACGCATACAGCCGAAATCCACTTTACCTCGGAAATTTCCTGATCAGTGCAGGTATTTGCATTATCGCAAACGTTTGGTGGCTGATGATCGTGGTCCCCGTTGCTTTTTTTCTTCAGTACTTGCCCATTATTTTGTCCGAGGAGAACCATTTACGCCAACAGTGTGGTGAGGTATATGAAGATTATCTTAAAGTTGTCCCTCGGCTTGGTTTCCGATTTCAAGCCTATGGAAATCGATCGGATCACTACTTTTCGCTTTCGCGTGCTCTCCGGAGTGAGCGTCGTACATTCGTGGCCATATTGTTAGTCATTGTCTTAATCAGTGGGTTTTCTCAATTGAAAACTACATAAATTTGTGCTAAACTGGCAAAATTGCTAGGTGATTTGATGGTTTATGTGCTTAGACGATGTCAGCTCAAATGGAAGGTTAGGAGAGGAAGAACACAATGCGGCCTTTAGAGATTTTCTGCTTAGTTGGCTTGGTCTGTGTTTTTGTCGGATGTGGTGCTAAACCAGAAATTGACATCTACATAGAGCCAGTTGCAGGCCGGGAAGGAACAGAAATAAACCAGGAATTAGGTAGCGTAGCTATTGAGCAAAATGGCGTTGCTATCATGATTGAACCACTTGATGAAGTTGAAGTTTATGAGTTGTTGGCTGAGGATGAGATTAACCCTTACCTGAGGATTGGCCGTTGGGGAAAGGTGGATCCGTTATACACTATTTTTGAGATTCGCGTTAAGAATTTAGATCATCCAAGAGTTGCTATCGATAACATGGCTATCTTGATCGACGAAGATGGCACGCAATATGGATCATTGCCTTATGATTACTTTAAGGATTTATACAAAAACGTCAGGACGACCGGCATTTACCAAAATGCTTATCCCTATCGGTATCAATATGGTCGTTTTAACACCCCGTATTATGATCCGTACTATGAGAATCGAATTTCCCGAACTACGAGCTATGGTAGCCCAGAAGTACATAGCGCCCAAATGATTGCTAGAGAGACGGTTTTCGATGGTGGAAAAATATTTCGAAATGGACAGAGATCCGGGCTACTGGTTTTTGATCTGCTTGACCGAGATGCAAAGGATCTCAAGTTGATTGTGCCAGAAGTGATGATTTTTGATCAAGATAGGTTGAAAACCAAGATGGATTTTGCCTTCGACTTCCGACAGATTATAGGAGAAAAGCAATAGTCTTCGAGAAATAGTTTTCAACATGTCATCATATGTGACATAATTGGAATCTAATTTACACTGGGGGATCACCAAAAATTGATGTATGGCAATAGAAAAATATTAGCAGGAATCTTGATCCTTGTTTTTGCGTTGGTTTCGTGGGTATTACCTGTCTGGTCACAAGGAAGCGAGGATAATGCGGAGACTACCCCCTCGTTTCTCGCTGGAGTTAACAGTAAGATTTTTAAGGTGCTGTTTTTCGACGTCACACGTGGCTCTATGCAGATCGATGAAGTGGATCGGGATGGAAGTCCTGTTTTAGATGGCTCTGGAACAGCGAAGAAGAAGACCATCCAAGTTCCGTTTATCGTGCTAGTACTGATGTTAGGGGCTATCTTTTTTACCTTCTGGTATCGATGGATTAATATCCGCGGTTTTAAACACGCCATTGACGTTATTCGAGGAAAGTATGATAAACCGGAAGACACCGGGGAAATCTCTCATTTCCGTGCTTTAACAAGTGCACTTTCCGCGACAGTTGGTTTAGGTAACATTGCTGGTGTCGCTGTCGCCATTCAACTGGGAGGTCCTGGTGCCGTTTTTTGGATGCTGATTGCCGCGGTGTTTGGCATGACGGCGAAGTTTAGTAGTTGTACCTTGTCTCAAATGTACCGAAAGATTAATACTGATGGAACAGTCTCAGGAGGGCCAATGTATTACCTCGACATTGGTTTGAGCGAAAGCAGATATAAAGGTTTAAAAGTTTTAGGCAAAGTACTAGCGGTTATGTATGCACTGATGATTATGGGTGGAGCGATTGGTGGAGGAAACATGTTTCAGGCCAATCAAACGGCCGAGGCATTTGCAAGCACTTTTGAAATTTCTGACACTGGAACTTGGAACTGGATAACTGGAATTACGCTGGCAATTGGAGTTGGAGTTGTAATTATCGGAGGAATAAAACGTATTGGAGCCGCCACTTCCAAGATCGTTCCTTTTATGTGTGGTATTTATGTTTTAGCTTCAATCTTCATTATCCTGACTCATATTAGTCAGATTCCTGAAACGATCCGTCTGATCTTTACCATGGCGTTCACTAAAAATGCTTACTATGGGGGGTTCTTCGGTGTGCTTATTATGGGAGTAAGGCGTGCCGCCTTTTCCAATGAGGCTGGACTTGGTAGTGCCGCTATTGCTCATGCGGCAGCTAAGACAGAAGAACCTGTTCGGGAAGGTATCGTAGGTATGATTGGTCCTTTCATTGACACTATTATAGTCTGTTCCATGACTGCTATGGTAGTCATCATCACAGGTACTTGGAACGATCCCAGCATCTCTCAGTCGGCTGGTGTTACCCTGACAACAGAAGCGTTTGGAAGTGCTATTAGCTGGTTTCCATATATTCTGACGCTTTGTATAGGGCTCTTTGCCTATTCAACCATGATTTCTTGGTGTTACTACGGAGAAAGAGGATGGATCTACTTGCTAGATCATATTCAGATTGGTGGGGAAGGATATGGTCTCAAAACAGTTGTCTTGTTTAGAATTATTTTCGTTATTTTTATTGTTGTTGGGGCTGTCAGTAAATTGAGTGATGTATTGGATTTTTCGGATGCTATGATCTTTAGTATGGCCTTTCCCAACATCGTGGGTAGTATCTTCCTCGCCCCCAAAGTTCTAGAAAAAGTCAGGGATTATTGGGGGCGTTATCAATCTGGAGAAATGAGTTCAGTGGAAAGTAATTGAGTTCAGCTTTTCAATTTGAAAAACGGGGAGAGATAAAGATCTTAAATAATCAAAGGAAACTTAAATAAAAATTAAAGAGAGGTTTAGCTGATGAATCGATTTGGTGTTTTTCTACTATTGATCGCAGTTTTTTTTCTATTTGTCGCTACAGAAACCTTTTCGGCAGAATCGTCTGATACAGATGCTACTGTTGAAGATAGCGAGAAGGTCATCGAGACGGATGATAAAGCCAAAACCAGTTTTGACCTGGAAGAGGTCTCTGTAACCGCTTCGCGAAAACCAGAAAAAGTGCTTGAAGCACCCGCTGCGGTTTCGATCCTTGATAGTTCTGTAGTGCGGGACAAGGTAGCCGGTACAGTCACGGATCACCTGAAAGCGATACCGGTAGTTGACGTGGTGACTTCCGGCCTGACCCAATCCAATGTGGTGGTTCGAGGGTTTAATAACATCTTTTCCGGTTCTTTACTTTCTCTTGTAGACAATCGTATAGCTCGTGTTCCTTCACTTCGCTCTAATACTTACAGTCTGATCCCGACTTCAAACTTGGATATTGAACGCATTGAGGTCGTGTCCGGCCCAGGCTCGGCTTTATATGGTCCCAACAGTGCTAATGGGGTGATGCACATTCTGACCAAATCACCGTTCGGTTCGGAAGGGACTACAGTTACGCTTGGATCGGGTGAGCGTAGTGTTCTGACTGGAGCTTTGCGACACGCAGGCAGTTTTGATGACCGCATTGGCTACAAAATTTCAGGCCAGTATTACCGTGGTAATGACTGGGAATCTGAAGATCCAGCGGAGGAAGCATATCTCAAAAGCTCTGGTAAAACACGTGATTTCAACGTTGATCGTTTGACAGGTGAAGCGCGGCTTGACTTTAATGTTACGGATGAACTAAAGGCAATCTTGAGCAGTGGGTTCTCGCGCATTAATCAGATTGAGCTTACCGGAATCGGTTCAGGACAAGGCAAAGGGTGGACTTATAGCTACGCTCAGGGCCGCCTGAACTACAAGGATCTGTTTGCTCAAGTTTTTATCAATCAGAGTGATGCTGGCGACACTTTTCTCTTGCGAACAGGTAATCCGATTGTCGACAAATCGAAGCTTTTTGTCGGTCAGGTCCAGCATGGTCTGTCTATCGGCGGTGACCAGCGATTTACCTACGGCTTGGATCTATTACTGACAAGACCAGATACAGAGGGAACCATCACCGGAATCAATGAAGACGATGATAATATTAATGAGATTGGCGTATATCTGCAATCTGAAACCAACTTGCCAGCCAACCTGAAATTTGTGGCTGCTGCTCGTATGGATCAGCATAGCTATTTGGAAGACCTCGTTTTATCACCTCGTGCAGCACTGGTTTATACACCAGCAATCAACCATAATTTGCGGGCCACCTATAATCGTGCTTTTAGCACTCCTACTTCCAATACCATTTTCCTGGATCTTGTGGTGCTGGAGGATCTGGGTGGAATTGGAGGAACGTTAGAGCCCGCCTTGGGATTTAATCCAAAGATCGATGTTCGCGCACAAGGAACAAAAGACGGGTTTAAATTCCAATCTAGTGGTGCAGGCCCACCAAAGTTCCGTTCACCCTATGCGGCTATGTTAAAAAAGGAACCTGATACCTATTTCGACATGAATGACCCAATAATGACAAATGTCATGTGGGGAGTTGGGAGAGGTGCCGTAATGAAAGAGTTCCTCCCAAAGGTTACAGGTCTTGTTGAAGGTCAATTTAAGGCTCAAGGTCTGCCTGATGCGATTGTTAAGTTGCAGGTCAGTGCCTTATCTCAAGCTTTCCAATCAGCTATTCCGGAACAGCTAGGTGGTTTAAAAAATGTGATGTGGACTTTAAATCCGACCACGCAAGGTTTTGAAGATGCTGTCAATCCGACTGATGTTGAACCGATTAAGCCAACGACAACCCAGACTACGGAATTAGGTTATAAAGGGGTTCTGGCCAATAGACTGGCACTGAGTGTGGACATCTATCAGACCAAAATGAGAAACTTTGTTGGGCCATTGGTGGTTGAAACGCCCAACGTTTTTCTTGAACCGCAAGTTCTAATTGGGGCGCTGATGAAGCAAATTGGAGCCGCATTAGCCAAGCCGGAAAATGCCCTGTTAGCCCAAGTGGTAATGGCATTGGATGACCCAGATCTCGTTATCGGTGAGAAAAAGGATGGTACTCCTCTTGCCATGAAGGATCTGTTTCCAGACACTCCCGTTCAAAAATTTGGTAATGGAACAGCCCATGATGAATTAGCTCTGCTATTTGCGAACGGAACAGACCAAAACGGGGCAGCATTCATTCCATTCGGTACGGTTACCCCAGAAGGTGTGCATGATCCAAATGCGATTATGCTGACCTACCGAAACTACGGCGATATTTCGCTTTATGGTGCTGACGCGCGACTCGATTTTTTCCTGACTGAAAATGTTATCTTAAACGGGAATCTCTCATTCGTGAGCGACGACGAATTTGAATCGGATGGAAAAACGATCGCTTTGAACGCTCCCAAAAACAAGTTTGGGTTAGGCGTGAAGTATATTAATGCTGATCTAGGATTGAGTTCGCAGCTACAGTTCCGTTACATAGCTGGATTTCCAGTTAATTCCGGCGTTTACATCGGAGAAGTTGATCCATATCAACTCATTGATGTGAATTTTGCTTACGATTTGCCTGCGTTCCTGTCAACGCCTCCCAGGTTTTCGTTGACCATACAAAATCTTTTGGACAATCAGCACAAAGAGTTTGTTGGTATGCCGGAGATTGGCCGATTGGCCTTGATGCAGATCACGCAATCTTTCTAAGCTGACGAATTAGAAAAATTTGTTGCCATAAGATCATTTTTATATCTATTTATTTGAAAAGGATAACATCATGAAATTAGGGTTTTTGACCCCTTACTCAGAAGAGATCGTCCAGTTTGCCGGGGACGATCCGAATTTTGAATGCTTGGAATTTTCGGGGCCTCCGGCTGAATGGGTGGGAGATACAGATGAAGCACACACCGCTCGGGAATCTGCCCTGAAGTTACTGAATACGAATGGATTGAGCATTTCGTCTTTTCTAACCAACTGGCCCTCAATCCGTACACCGTCAGCAGAACTGCCAGCGTATCTGGATCATTTCAGCAAGATTTTTGATGTCTGTCAGGCAATGGGAGACAATGTTGTTCTGGCAGGTGCTGGGCCAATGGGATATGATCCAAGCGTTAGTCTTGAAGATAATGTTGCCTGCTATAAAGAGGTTTACACTCCAATCGGTAATTTGGCCGAAGCAAAAGGAGTATTAATCGGCTTTGAAAACTGGCCAGGTGGCGGAGGACCATTCAGTGACGGAGGAAATCTCTCGGTTACCCCTGAAGCATGGGGATTAATGTTTGATGCCGTACCATCGAAAGCAATTGGTTTAGAATTCGACCCATCCCATCTTATCTGGCAAGGAATTGATTCATTCGAGGCGTTCGAAGAATTCTCGGATCGGGTTAATATTCTACACGCCAAGGACACCGAGATTTTTGAAGACCGTTTAAAACGGGTTGGTGTATTTCGTCGCGGCGGTTGGTGGCGATATCGATTGCCGGGTTTCGCTGACTTCAATTGGCCGCAATTTTTTGCTCTAGTACACGAACATGGTTTTGACGAATCCGTTGTTATTGAACACGAAGACGCTGTCTTTAGTGGTAATCGGCGACTTGAAGGATTCACACGTTGTGGTATATACCTGAGCAACTGTATCTTGGGTTAATTCTCTGTTTTTAGGCACGAGTGCGGTTGTCTATTGATGGTTTAAGACTACACCTTTCTTTAAAATTAGGTTTGCATAAAGTGCAGTTTCGCTAGTCGCGACCACAGCATAAGCATTTCTGGCACGGGCATAGAATGCGTGGCGTTCAATCGGCGTTAGTTTGATCTGTTCTTCTTCTACTGTTAGGATTTGGCTGAATTCCTCCCAGATTGGCGGGTCTGGTTCTCCCGATGCAACGGTCGCCATGACAACTGCGTGATCTTCTACAAAAGTATCAATTGGGAAAAATTGCATAATAGCTTCCAATAAAGTACACACGTCAAGGCCATCAGCACGAATCAGGCGTTTGGCATTGCTAGCAGCTGGAAAATTGCCGTCGGCCAACACTATCTCATCCCCGTGTCCCATGCTCATGACGGCGTGCATGAGATCTGGTGATATAACTTCAGGAATATTTTTTAACATTACCTACTCCCCTCATATTTTGTTAAGAGTTTAAATTCCGTGGTGCGGCCAGTTCCTTGTTGCCAAGACGACGCATGGTGATGTCCTGCTGTATAGTTGGGTCTGGCAAACCGGTATTAGCCAAGCGTTGTACGAGGAAATCTTCCATTTCTGCCTTTAGCTCTTTCACTTTCTGAGGGCTGTCTTCAGCTAAATTGTAAAATTCTTCAGGATCATCATCCAAATTGTAGAGTTCAATATCTGGTGTATTGTAAACTTCAGGTGTATCCCCTGTCTCCAAGATGAGTTTCCAAGATGATGTCTGCCACCCTCGTTTTTTCATCCAGCCACATTCAGTTAGATAGACAGCACCTGTTGTCCCCTGATGACTATTACTCTCAATTATTGTCCGAAGGCTTTTGCCCTCTATTTTTTCGCGTTCTATGAGGTCGGATTTTCCAGTATAGTCTAAAATCGTAGGAACAATGTCCTTGAGAGTAACAATCCCATTCAAACGTTGAGGCTGGATAGCATCCGGACAGTGAACAATTAGTGGTACGTGACAATTAGTTCGATACAAACCGTGGTGATCGTACCACAGTTGATGCTCGTCAAGTTCCTCCCCATGATCTGCTGTTATGATCAATAATGTATCTTCAAGAATTCTCTGGTTTTCAAGGTATTGAAAGAGTGTTGACAAGCAAGCATCCATGTAAGCGATTGAAGCATCATACTGGGAATTGACGTAGTGGATATCAGTCCAAAGACGTTTTTTCTGAATGTTATCAGGATCATTTGGGTCCGGTTTACACATCCACTGCATAAAGTAATATTTGAACGGTTCACAATCGTACACAGGATCCATACTGCGGTTATTTGGATCACATTCATCTCCTGTATAAAACATGCGTTCGAATGGCAAAGGAGGTAAGTAAGGGGTGTGTGGATCCCAATAATGCAGAAAAGCGAAGAAAGGTTGATTCTGCGCTACTGCGAGATCAATCATTTTCATGGCGGTATTATTGACAGCTTCAGCTTTTCGTGCATTACGATATTTTGTTTCCCACCTATATCCTTGGTAATGTTCTTCTGCAAATCCACGATTAAACCATCTTCCAAGATTATCAGCAGCAACAGTAGAATAGCCAAATTCATTAAGCAACTCTGCAATTGTCTTTATGTTTAAATCAAGATTAAGACTCCCACCTTGAGTGATGATCTGGTGTGTCAGTACATCTTTGCCCGTTAGCATAGTAGTATGAGCAGGATGGGTTGGAATATGCGGACTAATACACGTTTCAAATAGAGCAGCATTGGATGTTAGCCGATCTAGATGTGGAGTTGTCAAGTTTTTGTGGCCATAACAACTCATGCTTGATGCCCGGAGCGTATCGAGTGAGATCAAGATTACATTTCTCAAAAGTTGCCTCTTTCTTGTTTAACTTGGCAGAAGAATATTCATGATTTAGTTTTGCGCCGCACGAATAGCATGGCAGAGATGTCGGATACCATCAGCCACATAATCCAAGGGACAATAAGCATAGGCAAGACGGATTGCTTTGATCGGTTTACCTGTTGCGTGGAAGGCATTTCCCGTACTGAAATGGACGCCTTTTTCTGCCGCAAGAGTTTGCATTTTCTGCATGTCGGTTTGTTCAGGCAGATCAACCCACAGGAAGAGTCCACCGCGGGGTTTTGTCCATGTGCAAATATCACTGACATGTTCCTCAAGCGTTTGGGTGACAGCTCGACATTTGGCACCAACAACCGCGTTCGTTATTTCCAGATGCTGATCAAGGTTATCACGGAAGAATTCTGCCACAATAGCGCTTGATAAAGCGCTAGTTCCAAGATCCCATCGGTCATTAGAGATGATTTTATCATATGGCGACTTGGCGACAAAATAACCAAGCCTGACGCCTGCACCCAATATTTTTGAGAAAGTTGCCACGTATATAACACGGTTAGATTGATCAAGTTTGAATAAGCTGCTGGGAATCGGTTCCGGTGTAAAATCAATATCACCGTAACAATCGTCTTCAACAATAAATAGATCAAAGGTTTCTGCTAATTCAATCAAGCGTTTTCGGCGTTCAAGTGTTAAGATCGCTCCCGTTGGATTCTGGTGGTTCGGTGTAACATAAATTAGCTTTGGTTTTATATTTTTGCCCTGAAAATCAATGAGAATCTCTTCCAGCGCGTCGGGATCAAGTCCCTCAACATAGTCAAGAGGGACACCAACAATATTAGTTTTGAGGTGACGTAAAAGCCCCAGTGTTCCGCTATATACTAACTCTTCAGTTAGCACAATATCACCAGGTTCGAGAAGATTGCGTAGAATAAGATCGAGCGATTGCATAGATCCTGATGTAATTGATATCTGATCTATAGGCAATGGTACACCCTCTCGACGCTCAAATCGAAGTGAGCATACTTCTCGCAAACCCTGATAACCATTATCTCCTGGGTAATTAACGAGGTTACCTCCAAGATTTTGTAACGCTTTGGCACTAGCCTCGATTAATTTTTCAGTTGGAAAAGTATCTGGATCCGGTCGCCCTCCGGTAAAGGCAAAGTCATTCATGTTTCCTCCAAGTATTTACTTGAGTTTTTTCTCTACTATTATGCGAAGCTGATTTGCTTCGTTTTTGTACCTATGGTCTTTATCGCTTTTAGCTTCAAGCTTTTCAATAATATTTAACTCGTCCATTGCAAGCTCCCATTTTTTAATCTCTTGATACGTTCTGGCAAGCTCAAGACGGTGGTTGATGTAGGTAGGTAGAATTTTTACCGCTTCCTTGAAATGTTCGATGGCCTCTTCATGTGAGGCTGAAGGTAGTCCCCCATAAAATATTTTGGCAAACCCCCGCTCAATCCATGATAGGTTAGCTACACCTCGATGCCAACGTGCCAAGAGATGGTGTGCGGTATCATTTTTATCGTCAAGCTCGATTGCTTTCATGACTTCATTTTTTACTACAACAGAAAGCTGAACCTTCTTTTTACTACTTTCTGTTAAAGCTATATTCCCAACAGCAACCCCAATATAAGTATGGCAAAAACTATGGTTGGGATTGATTTTAACGCCATTCCGTGCGTATTTCTCAGCTTTTTGATAGAGTCCTCTCGCTTTTTCCTTATTATCCTGAGACTTCTCTTCGTCACCCAAATTGGAATAAGCGCGTGCTACTCGCCAAATGATTTCCGAATTTTCTGGACTGATCTCATTGGCCTTTAGAAAAGTCTCGAGTGACGCTTGCAATTTTCCAGCTCCGTGGTATTGATCTCCTTTCTTGATCAGCGCCTCAGCAGTTTCTTGCCCGTAAAGATGATTCCCACAAAAAAATAAAGCTACAATCAAAGCAGACACATGTTTTCTTAGCATTATGTAGTTTCCTCCCAGAGAATTGGTGGATAACCCAGACCCAAATAAACTCTTGTTTGTCGTATTTGATAACAGAATTTCCCACATCAAGAGCAATAACAAAATTCTCATTCCATATTAACCGAAGTTCGCCCTCTTTGGCTGGATGTAGGTAGTGGAAACCTATCTGGAGGCTATTCTCCCACACCCGACCGATATCAGCAAAAACATTTTAGTAGCAATTGCAAAGTATTGATTGATGGCTTGAAAATTGAACATTCTCCAACGCAATTCAAGGTTGACCAAAAGTTTTGTTTTACCAAGGAAAATATCTCGTAGAATGGAACACTTCCGATCATCGTTTCGTAAACGACTCGGTTTGCACAAACTAAATAGTCCGAACTAATGGAGAAATCACGGCGGTCTGTCAAGGTGATTCGGGGAAAACTGAAAAAAATAGAAAGTTAAAAGTCAGAATGATTTCAAAGTGTCACTTTCCAAATAGATTAGCGTCCTTGATTTAAATGATACGTTGATTCAGAAGCCGTTCATCATGTTAAGACTGTATTTGACATTTAAGACCGTATTTGAGCATTAAAGAGGGAACTGAAATAGTTTAATAATCTCCATATAGCGTTTCATGGGTAAAAAACCGAATCGATCATTGAACAGAAGAATTATAACACTGATATTCCAGATCAACAATGGCAATGACTACAGTTTTATCTGCCAAATTTTGATCTGGAGTGATGAAACTGTATCAATGGGGATTAACTACTGATTCCCAATATCATCGGCCACCCTAAGTTATCGGTGACACGTGCTGGTTTCAAGGTTTTTCCTATCGCTAACTATTTGTTGTTATTATCACAAATGGTCTTAAGAGTGAGAAGTGGTTGCTGAGCTTATCGTGTTTCGCACAGAAAGCTTCTTCTGTAAGTGGATTGACGAGCTCAACACAGCGAGCTATATTGACAGCTAATTAGTCCAAATCACAGCTATGACAAGAAGTCGAGGTGCTGAAAAGGCATCTGGTAATGGATACTACCAGCATTTCACAGGTGTATTCGAGTAACGGGTGCGTAAGGTAGTCTATCAATTGTGGGAGCCAGTTGGGTTCCGGAATGATGCCGTCTAACACTTTCAGACTAACGGCGGCTGAGGGGGCGATTTAGATACTTTAATCTGCTGAATCGGCTTTATTGTCGGTTGGAAACAACCATTCAGTAGATGAGGTAAAGGTGTTCAAATCTTGGCTAGGCGATAGATTTTGAAACCGACCTTTGATTTGGTTGCATAGTATTGGCAATTGAGTGCTAGATTGCCAATACTCAATTTCTAGATTTAGAATACATTATCTTTAAATTTCCCATGATTAAACTTCTGCAGGAACCGATCTGATTTTAGCGGGTTCTAAGTATATTATATTCCTTCATTTCGCTTGCCATTTTTCGTTCTCTTGAAACCGTGAGTATATTGAGTTACCAAGTGTTTTGCCTTGACACAACTACACCTCAATGCTATAATCTAGCAATTTTTCAGCTCCTTGTAAAAAGCATGGATTATACTAGTTTCAGTAAGGTAAGATGTTGTCCTATCTGTAGAGCGTTATCTCTAGGTTTCGATGGGAGTTTCAGAGTTTTTATCCAACAGCGTTTAGCCCCAAATGGTTCTTATCTTAAGTGAAATTTCTTGGCTTATTGTTTGTTTTCCTGTTATTAATTCCCTATTCTGGATAGGCCAAGCAACTCCTACCAAAATCGCAACGCGATGCGACCAAATTTGCTACTGGATTTTTAATAATTATGAACTACCTAATGAATTGTGGGCTTTCCTGTAATGCTGGGAAATTCGTAAATCAAGGGGGTACGAAAACAGATGTCTAGCGGTGAAACTAAAACTGACAATTTTGAAGCGGAATCCATAGAAATGGGATCCATAGAGAGATCCCAAGAAGATCTCATTCGTGAACAGCAGTATGCAATTGAGTCTCTGGAAAACGAAATTGACAATCTGAGGAGGCGCATGAACTTGGCGTCATCTGATGATTCTGAAGATCGGCTTTATGAGATGACACGCGAGTTAATGCAGGCACATCGTCGAAACAGGAAACTGACAGGAACACTTCGAGAAGCAAAGGAAAGACTTGAGGAATTAAAAGAAAAAGTTGAGCAGTTAAGTGCTCCACCCAACAACTATGGGATTTTCTTGCAGAAGAATAGCGATGGTACTGTTGACATCGATCTTTCAGGTAAAAGGTGGAAGGTCAACGCTGATCCACAGATTAATGTAGATGAGATGCGAAGAGGGCAGGAAGTTATTGTTAATGGAGTCTTCAATGTTGTTGCAGTGAGAGAATTTGATAAACGTGGTGAAGTAGTTAAGCTTAAAGAGGTCCTTGATGAGAAACGGGCCATTGTAGTTATGCGAGCAGATGAGGAACGCGTCGTAGAACTATCGGAGTTGACAGATTCACGGAGTTTGAAATTTGGTGATTCAGTTCTACTCAATCCGGCAACAGGCATGTTGATGGAAAAGCTACCGAAAGTTGAAGTAGAAGATCTTATGCTGGAAGAAGTGCCAGATATAACCTATGAGGATGTCGGAGGGTTGGATGAGCAGATTGAGGACATTCGTGATGTTATCGAAACTCCCTATCTTTACCCCAAGGAGTATCAGGAATTCGACCTGACACCTCCCAAAGGCGTTTTGCTTTATGGACCACCTGGGTGTGGGAAAACCTTAGTAGCCAAAGCGATAGCAAATAGCCTAGCGAAACAAATCCAAAAAAGGACAGGTAAAGAGAGTATTAAAGGATATTTCATCAATGTTAAAGGACCTGAACTTCTCAATAAGTACGTCGGTGAAACTGAGCGAAAAATTCGCGAGGTTTTCCAAAAAGCTCGCGAAAAAGCGAGAGATGGGTTTCCGGTGGTTATCTTCTTCGACGAAATGGATTCGCTTTTCCGTTCGAGGGGGATGGGAATATCATCTGATATGGAATCAACAGTAGTTCCGACATTTCTAGCTGAGATTGATGGTGTTGAAGGCTTAAAAGACGTCATTGTCGTTGGTGCGAGTAATCGGCAGGACTTGCTTGACCCAGCAGTCCTCCGCCCCGGTAGGCTCGATATCAAAATTAAGATTGATCGCCCCAACGCCGAAGGTGCGAAGGACATTTTTAGTAAATACATGAATGCTAATCTGCCAATTGCGCCCTCTGAATTAGAACGATTTGATAATGACGTAGATGAAGCTATCAAGAGTATGGTTTCCGATGCAACCGATGAAATGTTCTCCGATAGCAGTGAGAATAAGTTCATTGAAGTTACTTACGCACGAGGGGAACGCGAAACTCTGTATTTCAAAGATTTTATCAGCGGGGCAATGATTGAAAACATTGTCGCACGTGCTAAAAAATTTGCAATTAAACGGATCATAGCAGATGATGCTAATGAAAAAGGAATTTCCCTTGAAGATTTAAGAGTTGCCATCCGCGAAGAATATAAAGAAAATGAAGATTTACCAAACACTACTAATCCCGATGATTGGGCGAAAATTTCTGGGCGAAAGGGTGAACGGATTGTTAGTATTCGAGCATTAATCGATAATGAATCCGCTCATCCCAAAAAGGAACCAAATGCAATAAAAGGTGGTGCGTATCTCTAACTCAACGGATACACCAATAATTATCGGAACGGAAACCGAATACGGAATCTCCATTAAAAACGTATTGGAACAAGATCCGGTTGCTGCTTCAACCTTGGTTGTTAACGTTTACAAAGATAGCAATCTGAAAAAAGTTACTTGGGATTATGAGCAGGAAAGCCCCTTTGTTGATGCTAGAGGGTTTATGTCTGGAGGTGAGAACCAACAGCCTGATGAGGAAGAAAATACCATCATCAACGATGTACTGTTTAATGGAGGGCGATATTACGTTGACCACGCTCATCCGGAATACTGCACTCCGGAATGCACAAATGCTAGAGATGTAGTTACTTACGAGAAGGCTGGTGATTTGATTTTGCATCTCTCCCGTATAGCTGCAGAGGAACTCCTCCCCGCCGAACAAGAAGTCATTATCTATAAAAATAATACCGACTACAAGGGGCACAGTTACGGGGGGCATGAAAATTACCTGATGTCGCGCCAAGTTGAGTTTGATGATATTACTAAAGGGATGATACCATTTTTTGTCACCCGCCAGGTTATTGCAGGAGCGGGAAAAGTTGGATCAGAAAACGGCGCGGAGTCTGCCGAGTTTCAAATCACCCAACGTGCTGATTTTTTTGAAACTGAAGTTGGATTGAGTACGATGGTCGCGCGTCCAATTATCAATACGCGAGATGAACCACATGCTGATGAGAAGTCTTACCGTCGTTTCCATGTGATCGTCGGTGATTCGAATATGTCGGAGTTTTCGATTTACCTGAAAGTTGGTATAACTGCGATAGCGTTGAAGCTAATCGAGAAAGGGGTCATCGGCAGTCAATTCGATTTGGTAAAACCTGTGATCCAGAATCAAATGGTTTCACGAGATCTAACCTGTAAAAAGAACGTTCTACTTGAAGATGGTCGTCGTTTGACACCGATTGAAATCCAACGTTCTTACCTGGACCTAGCCCACAAACACCTTCAACCACATGAAATTACATCTGTAATGGAAGATGTAATGGCTAAATGGGAATTTGTTTTAGATCAACTTGAAACAGACCCAATGTCGCTGGATCAACACTTGGACTGGGTAATTAAGAAACGTATCATTGACGCTTTCATTGAACGTCATAGTTTGAATTGGTCAGACTCACGTGTGCGAATGATGGATTTGCAATACCATGATATTCGTCCAGATAAAGGATTGTACGCAAGGTTGAAAAAGAATGGACGTGTTCATCAAATTGTTGATCATGCAGAAGTGGTTCGCGCGATTACGACCCCCCCAACCGATACACGTGCGTTCTTTCGTGGAAGTTGCTTGCAAAAATTCTCAGGGGATATTCATAGCGCAAGCTGGAATTCGATGGTGTTTTGTACCGATGGTTCTTCTTTGGATAAAATTTTAATGGATCGGCCCCACTTCGGAACGAAGGAGGTTGTGGGTGATTTGCTGAAAAACTGCACTGCTTCTGAACTTGTCGAAGCGGTACTATCTTCCAACGCGAACAAGGAGTGATAACTATGGCATCAGAAAAGCAACAAGAGCAACAAGAGCAACAAGAACAAAAAGAGTCTCCAACCCAAGATCATACTGATAATGCTCAGCCTAAAGATGAAGTTACCACAAAAGGTAAAGAGATTAAAGACAACCTAGATCAGTTGTTGGATGAAATCGATGAAATTTTGGAAGAGGATTCAGAAGAATTCGTCGAGAATTATATCCAAAGAGGAGGAGAATAGTGCTGATTGAACCATCTCGATACAGCACCTCTAACCTCTTAGGGTTTTTAAAATCAGAGCATCCAGATTTAGTTAAGTTTGATTTGGATCCGTCTTTAGTTAGCGATTGGCGGAATAATGGTTTAGATGCTCTCGAAGGGACAACGATTATCGCCGCCGTTTACGAGGAAGGAGTGGTGATAGCAGGTGATCGTCAAGCGACAGCAGGATTTCAAGTTGGTGAACGCCGTATACAGAAAGTTTTTGATATCGATGAGCATTCAGCCATCGCAGTGGCTGGGGTTGCAAGTATATGCATAGAGATGGCAAAGCTCTTCCAAGTTCAAGTAGAATTTTATGAAAAAATCGAAGGGGCGTTTCTTAGCCTTGAAGGAAAAGCAAACTATCTCTCTAATATGCTGAAATCGAACCTACAGTTGGCTATTCAAGGTTTAATTGTCATTCCGTTATTCGCTGGTTATGATCTTAATCGGAAATGTGGTCATATTTACAAATATGATATAGCCGGAGGCCGGTACGAACAAGAAAATTATGATGCTGAAGGATCAGGTGGCAAGGATGCAAGATCTTCACTCAAAAAACTCTATCGGCCTGATATGTCGCGTGAGGATATCCTAAAGGTAGTTGTTGCGGCTCTGTGGGATGCTGCGGATGAAGATTTAGGCACCGCAGGCCCAGATTTGTTGCGTAATATTTTCCCGATAATAAAGACGATCACTCACTCTGGTATTAAAGACGTTGAGGAATCTGAAATTAAGGATTTATTCGCGGATCTCTTTGAAAAATTGAGTAAATAATATTTTATTCATAGGAGCAAAAAGGAGGGACGAATGGCTTCACCTTATTATGTATCCCCAGAACAGGTAGTGCAGGATAGATCTGAGTTTGTTCAGAAGGGAATTGAGAAAGCCAGAGAAGTTATCGTCCTAGAATATCAGGATGGGTTGGCAGTGGTTGCTGAGAATCCTCTGACAACAGTATTCAAGGTATCAGAAATTTATGATCGGATTGCGTTCGCAGCAACAGGGCTTTATCGAGAGTATGAAGCACTAAGGTATGTAGGTATTCGAGACGCTGAGGTCAAAGGACTCACATATACGCGTGAGGATGTGACGGCGAAATGGTTAACCAATGTATACTCCCAATACATTGGTGGCAACTTCTGGCAGGTTGAGTCGAAACCACTTGAGGTAGAATTACTAATTTGTGAGGTCAAAGAAAATCCTTCGTTGCAAAATCGGATCTATCACCTCTCTTTTGATGGCACATTTTGGGAAGAAGATAAATACGCGGCGGTTGGCGGGCGAGCTGATAGTATTGTGCAGTTTCTTGACGACACGTATTCTGAAAACCTTGATTTGAAGAGTGCGGTCGAACTGGCTATCAAGACATTTGAATCTCTTGAAACGGAATTTGGTGTAGAGGAACCTTATGAAGTAAACACTGAGACAGTCGAAATTGCGATTCTTGATGTTAATAGAGGAAGACGTAAGTTTAGAAGGTTATCCGACACGGATTTAAATGAGATTTTGGCATGAAACGTAGAATCTACGGTCTTGAGACCGAGTACGGTATTATCTGCACTTCTACCCAGAAAGTTGGGAAACCAATGTCTATTCAGAGTGCTGTGATGTACTTGTTCCGTGAAATTATACATGGGAGAATGTATCCCGATGTTTTCTTGGAAAATGGTGCGAGGTTTTACCAAGATATTGGTTGTCACCCAGAATATGCTACTCCCGAGTGTGATAATGTTATTGATCTCATCGCGCATGATAAAGCTGGTGAACGCATTACAGAACGGCTATTATTGTCGGCAGAGCGCCGGATGCAGCATGAAAATATCAAAGGCAAGATGTCGATCTTTAAAAACAATACTGATACTCCTGGAAATACCTACGGTTGTCATGAAAACTATCTAATGGATCGGCGTGTCAGTTTCCGTCAATTGGCGGGAAAACTTATCCCCTTTTTTGTTACCCGCCAAATATTTACTGGGGCTGGAAAGATAAAACCAAGTAATCGAGGTCAATATGCAATTTCTCAACGGGCTGAGCATATTCGAGAAGAAATCTCGATTGCCACAACGACCGCACGTGGTATTATTAACACTCGGGATGAACCACACGCGGACCGCGAGAAATACCGTAGATTGCATGTGATTGTTGGCGATTCCAATATGTCAGAGTATGTCAACTTGCTCAAAGTTGGTACGACCGATGTAGTTCTGCGAATGATTGAGGCAAATTTTATTACTCGCCAGTTTGCACTCCGCAACTCGGTTCACGCAATTCAACGAATTTCTGACGATGTCACTTGTACAAGAACAGTTGAGCTTGAGGATGGTCGACGTTTGTCGGCGGTTGAAATGCAGCTAGAATACCTTGATCTAGCCAAGCAATATCTGGAAAAAGAGGGATCGGATCCAACAACCGATCTAGTAATGAAGTGTTGGGAGCATGTCCTAACCTGTCTTCAGGAGAACCCGGAGCAACTAGATCGTGAGTTGGATTGGGTAATTAAACGAAGATTGATAGAGACTTATGCGAGTAGTCGAAATATAGACTGGGATTCACCAAAAATTACCATGCTTGATTATCAATACCATAATATTAGAACTGATGTTGGTTTGTATTATAAACTTGAGAAGGATAATTTGGTTGACCGAATTATCACCGATGCTCAAATTGAGCATGCCATGCATCATCCGCCAGAAACAACACGTGCGAAATTCCGAGGTCGTTTTGTAAAGCTTGCTAACGAAAAGAAAATTATGTGTGGAGTAAACTGGAGCTACATTCAGTTATATGAACCCTACCAAAAACTCTTCCTTTCGACTAATCCGTTGCAGGCAGAATATGAAGAAGCTAGCCGGATGATTTATTCGATTTAACCAGATCCGTTGTTGTGCTAGAGACAAATTCTGGATTGGTTGTCCACAATGAAGTTTTGGGGAGGTTGTTAATGTCTAAAATGAAGTATGTTTACTTTTTTGGAGGGAAGAAAGCTGATGGTAATACCACCATGAAAAACCTGCTTGGTGGGAAAGGAGCTAACTTGGCCGAAATGGCTAACATTGGTTTGCCTGTACCACCTGGTTTCACTATACCAACCGATATATGTACAACTTACTATGAATTGGGTGGTAGTTATCCTGATGGGCTTGAAGAACAGGTTAACGATGCAATTTCCGAGATGGGTGTAATTCGTGGTGGTACGTTTGGCGATCCAGATAATCCTCTTCTGGTATCGGTCAGATCAGGAGCACGTCAGTCAATGCCTGGCATGATGGAAACTATTCTTAATGTTGGATTGACAACTAAGACCATTGAGGGATTGATTAAGCGGACTAAAAACGAGCGTTTTGGTTACGATGCCTATCGACGTTTGATTACCATGTACTCCGATGTAGTTATGGAAAAGGCAGGTGGTTTTGAGCCTGAAGAAGGACAGGGTATTCGTCAGCAACTTGAGCACCTTCTGGAGGCGATTAAAGAAACTCGAGGTGTTGAAAATGATACGGACTTATCAGCTGAAGATTTGAAAGAGTTGGTTGACAAATACAAAGAAAAAGTTGAAGCAGTTCTTGGTACACCGTTTCCAGATAACGCTAGCGATCAACTTTGGGGTGCTATTGGTGCTGTCTTTGCATCTTGGAATGGAAAACGTGCGATTGCCTATCGTCAGATTGAGAATATCCCGGACGAGTGGGGAACCGCAGTCAATGTACAAGCTATGGTTTTCGGAAACATGGGAGACAATTCTGCTACTGGAGTAGCTTTTACAAGAAATCCGGCAACTGGTGATAACGTTTTCTATGGTGAGTGGCTGCCGAATGCGCAAGGCGAAGATGTTGTAGCAGGAATCCGCACGCCATTTCCTGTCAGTGAATTGATGAAAGCCGAAGGTGATGCAGATGTTGATTCTCTTGAGGCTCGTCATTCACGATGTTACAGTGAACTAATTGAAATTCAGCAGAAACTTGAACAACACTATCGTGATATGCAAGATGTTGAATTTACTGTGGAAGATGGCCGCCTCTGGATGCTCCAATGTCGAACTGGAAAGCGCAATGGTACGGCGGCCGTCAAGATGGCCGTCGACATGTGTGACGAGGGCTTGATTGATAAAAAAGAGGCCTTGAGCCGCTTAACAGCTGATTCACTAGTACAAGTTCTGCTACCAATGGTGGACCCCGAAGCTGAAGTTTCCGCTACTTTATTAACCAAAGGGTTGCCTGCGGGGCCAGGTGGTGCTAATGGTACGATCGTTTTTACGGCAGATGAAGCTGTTCGTCGTAATGAATTGGGAGAAAAAGTGATTCTAGTACGTGACGAAACCAGTCCAGAGGACGTACATGGTATGAATGCGGCGGAGGCAATTCTAACAGCTAAAGGAGGTATGACGAGCCATGCTGCACTTGTTGCTCGTGCTTGGGGGAAATGCTGTATTGTTGGTTGTGGAGACTTGAGAATCGATTTTAATAATAAACAAATGGTCGTTAATGGCCAAACGTTAAAAGAGGAAGATTGGATCACTCTAAACGGCACTACTGGCAATATCTATGCGGGACAGCTAAATCTAATTGATCCAGATGTAGAACACAATGACTACTTCACCACGTTGATGGGTTACACTGACGAGTACAGAACACTAAAGGTGAGAACCAATGCTGATACGCCGACCGATGCGAAACGTGCGCTCGATTTTGGTGCTGAAGGTATTGGCCTATTTCGTATTGAACACATGTTCTATGGTGAAGATTCTGATGAACCATTATTTATATTGCGAAAGATGATCATGTCTTCTTCTGAAGATGAACGTCGTATAGCACTTGATGATCTATACCCTCACATGAAAACAGATATCAAAGCGACTTTGGATGTTATGTCGGGTTATCCAGTTACTATACGTTTATTAGATCCACCACTTCATGAATTTGTACCGCATGATAAAGCTACTCGTGAGAAATTAGCGGTTGAGCTTGGAGTTGATCTAAACGAATTCAATCGTCGAGCCGATAGTCTGCATGAAACAAACCCCATGATGGGGCACCGTGGTGTTCGATTGGGTATTAGCTATCCAGAAATCGTCGAGACACAGGTGCGTGCTATTCTGGAAGCCGCAACTGAACTGACACAAGAGGGAAAAGAAGTCCATCCAGAGATCATGATCCCTGTGCTTGGACATGTCAATGAACTGAAGAACCAGCGAGAGATCATTGACCGAGTTTATCAGGAAGTCCTTGATAAATACGGTGTTAATAATATCATTCATATGGTGGGTACCATGATTGAGATTCCTCGTGCTGCACTTACGGCTAACCAAATAGCTGAAGTAGCAGAATTCTTCTCGTTTGGTACTAATGACTTAACGCAAATGAGCTTTGGGTTCAGCCGTGACGATGTTGGTGGATTCCTGCCGGACTACATTTCACAAGGTGTTCTGGAAAAGGATCCGTTCCAAACAGTCGATCAAAAAGGGGTCGGCCAACTGATTGAGATGGGTATTGAGCGAGGTCGTTCGACCAGACCCGATCTGAAAGTTGGTATCTGTGGTGAGCATGGTGGGGATCTCGATTCTGTTATTTACTGTCACAATATTGGTATGGATTACGTTTCTTGTTCACCCTTCAGAGTACCGATTGCGCGCTTGGCTGCAGCACAAGCTGTAATAAAAGACTAAAGAAAACTGTAACAGCAAAAGTAATTGGGGATGGGTAGCTCCGTCCCTTTTTTCTATGTAACTGTGTTTGTTTTGAGTTGACTTTGGCCGTGACAAGTTTGATGTGGTTTGATATAATGCTCGAGACGACGCAATTGTATTTAGTGTAAAAGTAGGGGTTTTCAAAGATGACTAATATGCTGTTTCGAAAGCTCGTTTTTTTTCAGATTCAGGTGGTTATCTGTGTCATTCTGCAGACAGTAGGTTGTGGAGGATCCACTGAAACGAGTCAAGATACATCTAATCAAGGAGCAGAAACGATCGCTATGCTCCAACTACCACCATATGTTAAATTCGATATTAAGTCCAGAAAATATGTACGATCGAGTAGGAGAGAGGCTGATATGGTTCTAATTCCCGGCGGGAAATTTTTTATGGGGAATTCTGATTTCATGTCCGAACAAATTGCTTCAGCATACTCGATGACTTTTTGGGACGAAACGCCACAGCATATTGTTAACCTCGGACCATTTTATATTGACAAGTATGAAGTTACAAATGCCGAGTATAGCTTGTACATGAAAGACCCTAGTTCAGGGCCAGTGCGAGAACCGAAGTTCTGGAAAAATCCTAAGTTTAACCATCCTACACAACCTGTGGTTGGAGTCACTTGGCAGGAGGCGTTTGATTACGCCCAGTCTTATGGTAAACGTTTGCTTTCTGAGGCAGAATGGGAAAAAGCTGCGTCGTGGGCAGGTGAAGGAAAAGGGCGTTTAGATTCGGGATACGCGCGAGTCTATCCGTGGGGAAACACATTTTCTGATGAACGCTTGAATTACAATGCAAACCGCGACGGTCCGACCAAAGCTGGGCAGTTTCCGCTGGGTGAGAGTAGATATGGATTATTAGATATGGCTGGTAATGTTTCTGAATGGGTACAGGACATTTACAATAAAGAAATTTACCAGTCTCAAAGTGGAGTAACGGCAATGCTCAACGCCAATGAGGAAAATGCCACAAGATTTAACGATCAAGGCTTTGAGGATTCAGCTGGATCTGAACACCGGGTGCACCGTGGGGGTAAATGGAATAGCTGGAAATTAAAGGAATTGGATGTTCGTTGCTCGCGAAGACTTCATGCTGCTCAGGGCACGCAGGATCCAGGTATCGGCTTTCGTTGTGCAGTTGACGCTCAGGATGTATACAATAAATTACGCTCTCCGACCGAAATCCCTGAATAGCTCATAAACTAGATAAAACAGCAATAGATGGCAATCAAAAGAAAACATTTTCATTATCGCGATATTGATGAATTGCGGGCTGAGATTGAAAAACTTGGGCTATCTATTCGTTTAGAGGATCGAATAGAGAAACTGCTTGAGCCCGTCAGTGTCGGTCACAAAACAGCTGGTAATGCTTTAGGAATTCACCCGATGGAAGGTTGCGATTGTACTGCAGATGGTAGGCCAGGTGAATTAACTATACGACGTTGGGAACGGTTTGGGACTGGTGGCTCGAAGTTGATCTGGGGTGAAGCAACAGCTGTCCTTGATGAAGCTAAAGCAAATAGCCGGCAGTTGCTAATCAGTAAGGATACAGTAGGCTCAATTGCATCAATGCTTGAGATTACTAGAACAGCACATCGAAATACATTCGGTTCAAATGAAGAAATCCTCGTTGGGATGCAGTTGACACACTCAGGACGATATTGCTATCAAAAGCCGATGATTGCATTTCGACATCCGGTAGTTGATCGAATCACCTTGCTTGATAAAAAGAAAAAGATTCCTATTCCGGACGATTATCCAGTTGTTAGTGACGATTACTTAGAAAGACTTGAGGATGTTTATGTCGCAGCGGCTAAACTCGCATGGCGGATTGGGTTTGATTTCGTTGATCTAAAACAGTGTCACTCCTACCTATTAAACGAATTGCTTGCCGCAAAAACGCGTAAAGGTAAATATGGCGGTAGTTTTGAAAATCGAACTCGTTTTATCCGTAATATAATTGGCAAAATCCAGACTGAAATTGGGAACGATTTGATCCTCGCAAGTCGACTGAACGTCTACGATGGAATAGCCTACACACAAGACGTCAATACGGGAATCGGTACGCCAAGTGAGATGCTTGAAATGTATCCTTATGGTTTTGGTGTCGATGAAGATAACCCTCCCAATTCGGATATGACTGAGCCGAAGAAATTGATCAAACTACTTAAGGAACTTGGTATTGGATTAGTCAATGTATCAATGGGTAGTCCTTACTACAATCCCCATATCGGTCGTCCGTTTGAAAGGCCACCGATTGATGGTTATGAAACCCCCGAACATCCGTTGATTGGTGTAGATCGTCATTTTCGACTGACAAAACAGGTTCAGCAAGACAATCCAGATCTACCAATTGTTGGCACCGGCTATAGTTGGCTCCAAAATTATGTGGTCAATGCTGGAGAAGCTAATGCTCGGGATGGGCATGTTAGATTTGTTGCCGTTGGACGAGGTGCTTTAGCTTACCCA
>Ga0207984_1000190_pt1 | contig 38959 bp, 35 predicted proteins | sample ETNtaG_30_FD_185760 | JGI IMG/M metagenome (GOLD analysis project Ga0207984, IMG submission 185760) | Marine microbial and viral communities from oxygen minimum zone, Eastern Pacific Ocean - ETNP201306PF43B (SPAdes) (version 2) | ecosystem: Environmental > Aquatic > Marine > Oceanic ...
CCCACTGCCAGGAGCAATTGAGCAATGCAGTCAGGATCTGTTTACTCATCGGTTTCTCCTTCTGGTTGGTAATTGTTGATCAGTTGTTGTAAGCGCTCGTGTTCAGTGGCGTCCAACTGTTCAACTTCAAGTAAAGTGTTGACCAGTTTCTCAGCTGAATTGTCGAAGAATCGTTCCATCAAATTGCTGAGCATAGAATGGGAAAACTCTGACTCCTTGACTAGGGGTTTGTAAAGAAAAGTCCTGCCCACGACCTGATAGGACAAAAAGCCTTTCTTTTCCAGGCTCTTCATGGTGCTAGCTATGGTGGTATAAGCCAGCTTGCGATCAATGTTATCCAGCACATCGTTAACAGTAGCCTGTCCCAGTTTCCATACCTCTTTCATCACCTCTAGATCCAAACGGTGTAATACCTTTTCTTTCATCTGGTTTTTATCCTTCTTTCATCTGTTTTGGTTTGAAAAGTAGAGACTAAAACAAATCAGAGAAAAACTGTTTTTTAGTATTTTATGCAAATATTTTTGTTAAGTACTATGATTGTAGTATATAAGGTTGAAACTTAGATTATCAAGGAAAAATGTTTTTTCTGGAGAGGCGTTACAGTGTTGGGATATGCTAGAGTTGAGATTCAAATGGTCTAGAAGCAGCTAATGCGATAAATATAATTATAGCTCAATTCATATTTCAGATCGGTTGACTCTGATTTAATGTTATTCTTTTTTGAATACTAAATTCTGACTTAATCGGGAATAGCCATTCATACACTAAGTTACATACCTTGTACGCGAGTTATTTATTGCCAAATAGTTGGCCTGTATTTAATTAGAAGATTGAATATGGATAAGCATTCCAACGAAAACAAAAATCAAGCTTTTGTCTCCGTTAGGAATAAGTATTTAGGTGTTCTCTACATTAGTTTTTGACCAATGACAGAAACAATGGTTTTTCTTCCGTTGATTCTACGTGATATTGGATAGCGATTACGTTTTATTTTTAACATAGTATTTCTCCTTTTGTTTTTATGTTTTCATTGTATTAGACAAGGAGAGTTGGTTTTTGTTCGGAAAAATCGTTTTGTTTTTCCGATTATGTGAGAAGGAGTAGTGGTTTCAACTGATACTATTGTGGTTCAAAGTGTTTTGTTGTATTTGAATTAAAACTTTTGTACAAGCAGACAGAATATGAAGGAAATATGACTGAGATATTATCTAAAGGTGTTTTGAGATCGACAACTGTAATGTTCTTATTTGTTTGGTTTGCCGGTATCTGGATGGGTGGATGTGAAACCCAAGAACAGAAGGTTGAAAAACTGATCAAACAATTACAGGATGATGTAGAGATTCGTCATTATGCGATATGGGAATTAGTAGAAATAGGAAAAGATGCCGTTCCTTTTCTGATACAAGCATTGCAGGATGCAGGAGAGGGGAAAAATGGGAGTGTGATTCGCCTTTCTGTGGTAGAGGTGTTAGTGAAGATAGGAAAAGATGCCGTTCCTGATTTGATACAAGCATTGCAGGATGCAGATTCGGGTGTTTGTGTGAATGTGACAACTGCATTAGGTTGGATAGGAGAAGGGGCAATAAGTGCCGCTCCCTCTCTGATCCAACTATTGCAAGATAAGGATGCAGGTTCAGATGTTCGTGCGAATGTAGCAACTGCATTAGGTTGGATAGGCGGAGGGACACAAGATACGGCACCTTCCCTGATACAGGCATTGCAGGATCAGGATGCAGGTGTCTGTCAAGGTGCGGTAGAGGCATTAGAGAATATAGACACACCAGAAGCACTGAAAGCAGTCGAGGAATATGAATCACGACAATAATATGCTGAAGATGGTGTATACAAAGCGTTGGGTATCGTATGGGTACAGTAGTTAGTTCTGAAGAGCAAGCCAACCTGCTATATTGCTGGCAAAGCCTTGAGGAAGCTAGGTTATATTTAAGTTAAAAACTAAAATACAAGAGGGTGTCTGTCTTCACGGATTCGATTTTCGTACAGTAACAGTATATGTTTTAAAATAATTCGATCCTTTTTCAGGTATCTAAATTGATGAAACCTTTTAATTCTGATAGGTAAGGAGATGTTAGATGAGCACACACGATTCAACGGTAACAATTGGTTTGCGAAATAACGTTAACCTCCATAAAACCATTACCAAAGAGGTTTGGTGATGAAGATTAAGAGAAAAAGGTTAACCGATTTTGCAGTGAGCATATTTGTTTCTATGGGTACCAGTGAAAAGCATGCCACGGAAGTTGCGACCCATTTAGTTGAGGCCAATCTAAAAGGACATGATTCTCATGGGGTTGGTCTGATTCCCTACTATGTCAATAGTTGGGATAAGGGTGGGCTCAAGGTGAATGCAGATGCGACCCTTGAAAAAGACAAAGGGCCTATAATGTTGGTTAACGGTAATCTTGGATTTGGGCAGGTGGTTGGTCGGCAAGCTACTGACATGGGCATTGAAAGAGCCAAGGAGATTGGGCTTGCCTGTGTGGGTTCCAGAAATAATCATCATCTTGGACGGATAGGTGCCTTTGGAGAACATTGTGCCAAGGCGGGACTAATCTCGATCCATTTCGTCAATGTGGTTGGTCATCCGCCGGTTGTTTCTCCATGGGGAGGGCGCGAAGCTCGAATGAGCACTAATCCGTTTTGCTGTGCTGTGCCAACCTCTGAGGGGCCTATAGTGTTGGATATGGCCACGAGCGCAATTGCGGGTGGGAAGGTATCTGTAGCTAGAAGGAAGGGGCTTAATGTACCTGACGGCTGTCTTTTTGATGCAGATGGTGCTCCGACTAATAATCCAGATGATTTTTTTACTGGAGGTACGCTTGGGCCTTTTGGTCAGCATAAAGGCTATGGTTTGGGGCTGATCTGTGAGCTCCTTGGAGGAGCGCTAGCTGGAGAATGGACAATTCAAGATGTTGATAAGCAAAAAAATGGTGTTACCGTTAATGGTATGCTGATGTTTATCGTAGACCCGGATTTATTTGGTGGTCAAGATGGCTTTGAAAGAGAAGTCAAAGGTATGTCTGAGTGGTTATATGCTTCGCAACCGGCCAATGGGTTCGATAAAGTTCGTTTGCCTGGAGAACCTGAGTCCGAATCTATGGCAACTAGGCTGACTGATGGTATATCGATTGATGATAAGTCTTGGTCGGATATCGTAGGGGTGGCCAAAAGAGTAGGGGTCAACGAAAAGGAGATTCCCACGTAGGATTTCAATCCACTATTCCTTAAATGAAGACAGCAGATACTGCTAAGTATGAGTATGGTTGTAGTATTCTTAGTACAAAGGAAGAACTGTCTACACGTATCTATTGTATGGGGATTACCTGACTATGCTTTTCCAATTGTGATTGGATTGCCTCCAAACTGTGAGGTTTTTCGGATGGGTTTTTACTCTGTAATTGTGCAAATGGAATTTTAGTGAGTTCCACCAAAGAAAATCTGTTGATGTATGATGTTGCCAATTATGGTCCATATGCTTCCTATGATGTATTCACCTAAAATTAACCCCAGAAAAAAGGGGCGAGCTTGCTGATATTTTTTAATGCCTCCATATTTAATTAGTAGCCATTTGAGAGTAAAACCGACTAGAATTGAAACCCAGAAAATGTTGATATCCATACTGTTGGAGATAGCATAACCAGCGGGGTGTAGCTTCCACCACAAAAATTTTTGGCGCATGAAAGCGAAGAATAGAACCGCACCAAATCCTACACTAATGGAAGCCAATCCACTATAGTCCAGTTCGTCCGAAGGATCAGTCAGCCAGTTAGCCAGACGTGTGTAGAGCACATGGGCAAATCGTTCTAATGAGCTTCCCCCGTGTTGGTAGGCGATATGCAAGTAGACCCAGAAAAAGCTCAGGACACCAACCACCAGGGCAACCATTACAGCTGGAAATAAAAGGCGATGATTGACTTTTGCTCGGTGTAGAAGGGCATATCCTTCAATTTGGTGTGGTTGTGGATGTGCTCGATAGGTGAAGTTGAAGAAGCCGAGCATCGACATGACAGTGACGTTTTGGTATCCTAATCGTCGGGGACTAATAATACTTGGAAACATCTGGTCTGGGCCAGTGAAGTGGAAGTCATGCAATGGAACACCCATCTCTGCCCGAAATCGAGCTACCCCGACCGAAATGGTGTAATAACAGAAAAAAAACAGCAGGCTTAACCAGATTGACATACCTGCCTTCCACATGAAGATAGATAAGCCAAAAATTCCGATCAAGCTGCCCAAAATAGCGAGATTTGGTTGGGATAGGATTGGCTGACCTGTTTTTGATGGTCGTTGATCGTTGCTGAGTGATAGCTTTCGACCCACCCATAGAGCTGTCACAGCAATACCGGCTAATGCACCAAACGATTGTTGGTTCAGTGTGACTAAGTACTGAGAGTATGCAACTTGACGTGCACCTAAGGTGACAGCAACAATTCGTTGTGCTTTGGAAACAAAAAAGAAGAAAACGCAGGAAATAGACATGTCCAACGGCATAAAGAAGGCTAGCCCAGCCACAGGAGAAATAATACCGACATTAACCCCCCCCATCGATCGCCATGGTTGTGTCGTAATGTAGCGTGCTAAGTTGTGATGTCTGGGGTGGATTTTGATGGTTGGAATGGTCGGTAGTAATTCCGCTAATCCGTTTATCAGGGCGATTCCTCCTGAAATTCCGAGACCGAACCATAATCCGGTTTGGACGAAAGTTTTGCTCCGGCCAGATTCTAAGCTTGGTTGGTTGGTCATGAATAGAGGAAGTTGAATGATTGGATAAGATAAGCGTTCCTGCTCTACCCAGGAGTTACGTACATAGAGCGTTATGCATTGCATGACGAAGACCAGTATGATTACAAAGCCTGACCACCATAAGGCAGGTTTCAACCAACTATGAAGATGTTGTGGTGTGTAAAGGGTTGAATCGCCTCGGTAATAAGCGTCGATTACCCTTTTGTTACTAACCGAAAGCCAGCTTGGAATATATCGTCCAAATAGGTTTTTCCAATCGTTTTCAATGGTTGCTCGTCGAAATGGAACCTCCATCATGGTGGTCAGTGTCTGCATCATTTGGAAAGACTGGATGGCTGAAGTGACACTCAGCATGACATAAACAACAATCAGTTCTCCCTGCGTCATTGCCATTGTAGGAGAAAAACGGGTCAATAACCGATTAGCGATGACTAATAGTAACAAGATGAAGATGACATTGAAAAAAGGAGAAACGATGGTCGGAATAGGCTGATATTGGTATGGCTGGCGAGAGATCACCAGCCAATAACAGTTGATAGGAATTAACAGTGTGCCTAGTACAATTGCACGTAGGGGAGATCTAGGCATTGAGGAATAGGCATCTTAACCAGGATTTGGGTGGTCCCAAGTAATGTGTCATTTTCTGTTTAGTTTGCTTTAATAGGATTTCTACTTTTTCAGTTTGATCATTCCCCAGGTTAAAGCGAGGTGATTAACAGATGGCTCAACTGCCAAGCTCGACTTCATCAGGTCCGTTACTTCCGCTTTCTCCAGTTGGGTATCGAAGATGTAGAGTTCATCCTGGACCCATTGTGAAGGCAGTGTGCTACCTTTTTCAATCTCGATATTTCCGACCCAAAAGTCATCGTCTATTTCGGCAGGTCCTGTTTTATGGTCTTTAACATGTCCTTCCAGCTTTCCATTAATCCAGAGTTTCATCCCTTGCGGGCCCCAAGTAGTGACTATGAAATGGGTTTCATTCTCTTTCCAGTCTAATGGTTGGCTGCATGATTTTCCGTTTCCATTCGCAAACCAGTTCCCGTTATGTTTAATCATCCAACAAATTCCTTGGGCGTTCCAAGCATGGCTATGGTTGATGAAGAACGCATCGCTCCCACGTTTGTATTCCATAAAAATGAATGATTCTTTAGGCACTTTTTTGATGTCTACCATTACTTTGACCCAAAGTGCAATCGAACCTGCTTCTAGTAGGAGTTGTCCATCGGTGGGGAATGAAACAGCTTCACCTGCCTTTTTCGAATAAAAACCATTGTCGAAGGCTCCTTCTACGAAGACGCCAGCGTGTACTGTCCCACCGCCATCCTGGACCGCTTTCTGGCTATCTAGTGAGTTGTAGAATATCTGTTTGGCATCGGTTTGTGAGGTGGACACCAATAACATCATCACCATAATGGTTGCCATTATGGTGATGATGCGATTCAATATTTTCATTGTCTTATGTATTCCTTATAGTACTAGCTTAATTTTAGATTATGCTTATTATGATATATTGACTGTCATGTGGTAAGGTCTTTTTAAATTTTTTTTGCCTCGACCATTTCCTCTGACAATTTCTTTTGATAAGCAGCATGAGCCTTGGTGTCTATTTTTGCCCGATGCGAATAGTAGATGAAGCCTATCGCTCGGCGATTGCGAGACTCGCTTTGATTGCCATCAGCGCGGTGGATAGTCATAGCGAGGTGGACCAGTAGGTCCCCTGGCTTTGCTACTAGGGCAATTTCATTAGCCAGATCATCTGTGCCGTAATCGGTAATGCCCTGTGAGAAACCGAGGGTTTTGGTCCGACTGTGAGAGCGCATGGCCAGGTGATTGGATCCCCGTACGTACCGGACGCAGCCATTTTCCTCATCAACTTCATCCAGTGCCAGCCACATAGTCAAAGCTTCACACGGTGTGAGCATAAAGTAGTAGCCATCTTGATGCGGAGGGGTTGGTTTCCCTATTTTGGTTGGTTTGTTGAAGTATTGCATATTTTGGCCAACCACCGGCCCTTCTAGCAAAACTTCGGCCAATCGTTTGAATTTGTTGTTGAACAAGTTTTTAAAGTAGGAATCATGAGTTTGCATTTTTTGGATTTGTTTGAGCGAATCTTTGCTTGCTAGGTCTTCATAGAAGACTTGATCACGAGGTAAGGAGGGAATGACTTCTGCAATAAATCGTTCAATGTTCACTAATATTTCGGTAACCTCTGTTCTCTCTAGAAAGTTGGGAAAAACGACAAATCCATCTTTTTTGAGATCGGATATGATCCTCTCTGGAGCATTTTGCCAATCAATTGTCATAAACTTAATGATCCTGTGTAAACGCTTCGTCTTTATAAACTCCAGGCATAATCTCTTAATCAACCAATTTTCAGATTTCTGTCAGTCAATGGGAGGGCTATTTTTTTCCCCCCTTGCCGGTGTGATTCCCTCAACCCGATAGCTATCTCGAGGGCTTCACGACCGTATTCCCCAGGGCAAAGCGGTTCTGTGTCTTCGTCGAGGTTTGTGACAAGTCCTTCAATAGCAGCCTGCTGAGAACTTCTAGGTCGTTTGGGGTTTGGGAACTGACGGCGGATGGGTTCTCGGGTTTTCTGGTGACGTCCCCACATTTCAAAGTCGGCGTGTTCATTTCGCGCGCTGATCCAACCATCGCGACCGATGAAGTCAATGTTGAGCCAACCTCCGGTGTTCAAGAACCCACGAATGCCATTTTCGTAATAAATCATCCCTGTACCGGAGAGATCATTATCTTTTGCTGCTGCTTCGTCGCTATCCATATGTCCAAAAACCCACTTTGCTGGAGCCTCGGCAAACAGTCGAAACAGGGCAAGTGTGTGACTATGTCCGTTAGATAGGTTCCAACTGTAGTTACATGCCATCGATGAAAACGTGCCGATTTCACCCTCTTTGATGGCTTTCAGGCATGCCTGAAACCATGGACTCCAGTTTTTGTGGCAGGCAATTGCCAAAATAGTGTTGTGCTTCCGGCATGTCTCAATCATCGCATCAGCTTCGGCCAGACTTCGGCACATCGGCTTCGTTGCATAGATTGCCTTGACTCCTGCTTCTGCTGCGCCGATAACGACTTCTGCCCTTTCCTCCACCTTGGTAGTTATACACACGATATCTGGCTTTTCCTTCTTAATCATTTCACGATAGTCAGAGTAAAGTGCGGTAACCCCCCAACGATGTTTGAAATTTGCTAACTGTTCCTCCCTGAGGTCTGAAGCTGCGACTAATTCCACTCCTTTCGCTTCGATTATCGCTGGCGCATGTGCCCATGGATACCGAAATTGTGGACGATCAACTTGTTCATCATCAATGGTGCTACCAATTCGCCCACAACCGACGATGGCGCCTCGATATGTCATAAGATTACCGTTTCCTTTCGCTATTTTCGCTTTCTAGGAGGCCCAAAAATATTTATTATCACTGATTTTAAAAGAGTTAGGTAAGGATAATGCTGGGCCAAGATGGGGATATTAAACTTGGTGGTCTCTCAAGAATTTCCTTATGGATGTTTTCAAGCGTAGTCTGTACCTCTCGAGGCTACTGTAGTTTCCGGTTTGCTGTGTCCCATTCTTCCCAGGTGGGTTTATGGCCACTAGTAAGCACCACCAGCGGTTCTCGCCTTCCTCGGCGTATTTTGTCGCGGACAAACTCTGCGGCCTGCTTTTGCTCAGGTGTCAAATCGTTTCGGTCCGAAGTAGGGAAGTAACGGAAATCGATACTCCAACGACATCCATTGGTTGTATTCAATTTGCTTGTGTGCACGCAAAGGTTGGACATGAAGAGTGCTCCTCCTGGTTTGAGGGGAACGGGAATGGGGTTGCCTCGTGCTTCTACATCTTCCTCCATACGCACGTTGTTGTCTTGACCTCGAGCTCCATCCAATAGACCCCAACAGTGACTGCCTGGAATGACCCAGCAACAACCGTTTTTTACCGAAGCTTCGACCAAGGGGACCCACACTGTGACCATTAGTAGGTCCTCGGTATGGCGCTCTTTTTTGCCAATTGTCAGTTGGTCGATGTATTGACTATCCTGATGCCAGGGGAACGAGGTGATGACGCTGCCGGGTAGCTTTGTTCTCAGTGCTGGGACACCGATATTAGAAATTTCAGGACCGTGTATGATACTCAGCACGTGGAGAACGCTGGGTAGATTATAGAGGTTGTAGAACTCGCGACCGTAAGTGTCGCCCATCCAACCGCGAGGAGAAGTTGACAGTTCCTCGCAGATGGCAGCGTAGCGACGCACGAAGGATTCTGTTTTATAGAGTGACGAAATATTGCCTTCAGCGTACTGTTCACAGGCATACTCTTCGACCTTTGTCTTGATGTGCTCTCGAATAGGTTCCAGATCGTGGTCCTCAATGATATTTTTGACCACAACATAGCCATCGTTCTTAAAGGCATCTTTGATTTCTTGGTCGGTCATATTGGTTTGGTCAGCCATTCTCTATCTTATCTCTTATCTTCAAATTGTCTCAGATTATAATGATACTAACTAAAGTATAGCACGTTTTCCCCGTTTTCATGCAGTGATTGAGGCTACTTTATATCTTCCTGATCGAGATAAACGCCGATGAGGTGAGCTTGCCCGGGATCATCGCCAAAGTTGGTGTAATCCACAAGTAAGATCTGGTCGTCGTCTAGCATCAACCATGACGAATATCCGTGATCTGGGCGTGCCTTTTGCCCTGGAGGATTAGCATGGATTTGAATAAGGTGTTCCCGCTGGTAGTTATCTGGCCATAGTCGATTGGACGCCTCCCAACGCCACTCAGTATTCTGGAGTGTGGGGTTTTTGACCGAGTAAGAGATACTCTTCCAGAAACTCCGTCCGGTTTTACCTATCTGCCCGAACTGTGTGCGCTTGGATGGATCGTCTCCGAAAAAATCGCTTAACGGCTGAGATTCGCGCCAGACGCATCCCGAAATCAGTGTTTTGTTATCAATGCGTACTTCAAGTAAGCCTCGTCTGTGATGAATTGTGACAGTACGTTCATGTGTCATGTCTATAGGCTTGCGAAAATCGACTGTTTGCCTATTCAGCATGATCCAATCGGGAGCGATCTGTAACAAGTTTCCTTGTGGACTCAGACTCGAGACAGAAAGGAAAGCAACAGCTTTACCTTTCTCACCTTCTACACGCATCCGAGCCTCAAGGATCACTTCGCTTTTGCTGCATTCTGGTGGCAGCAGAGTATATCGGCACTCGTGTCCTGGTTTGTTGTCGATGATGAGAGAATCTGATGTCAGTTCTGCTGCAAACTGCTGGCGTGGGCCTCCTACACTCCATTGCCCCGCTTCAGCCTTGAGGTCGCCACACCACCCATATGTTCCCAGTCCTCCATTGACATGTCGACCGGTTACTAGTACTCGGCCGTCTGGGATCTGTTTGGCATACGGTCGATGAATTGCAAAAGGCAACATTTGCGACTTAGACCAGGTTTTTCCCACATCTTGGGAGAAAGCAACGAAACAGGGAATACCTGCAGAGTGGTTCTCGCGCATCACGCAAGCCAGTTCCTTTCCTCCATCAAGAATAACGATTGCCCCCTCGCAGAAACGGTGATAACCATTGTGTGCGATGGTTGCCTGTTCATACCATGTTTGCCCTCCATCGTCCGAACGTGAGAAAATGTTAGCGAATTCCTGGGTTTCTCCACGCATAACTTGAGAAGCTACACCCAACTGGCCATCGGGTAGATCCATAATCCTGTCAGGTTCGAAGCCAGTAATTCCTGTGTTCTGTGCCTCGCTCCATGTATCGCCATCATCCTCGCTCCAGAAAGCCAGTATTCCAGGTGGTTGGTCTTCGTGAAAGTGGCCGTTGTCATCTTGATCAACGATTGCGACAAGACGTCCGTCTTTGAGTTTGCTTAATCGGGGAGTTACTAGTCGCTCATCACCCTTTCGGATGTCATGCTGGGCAATCTCGCGGTGTTTGAACCAAGTGTTCCCCGCGTCGTCGCTTGCTAACAGCATCAGAATCTGATTTTCCTGTGACCAATGTGAATCTGTATCACAATAGATTAACATCAGCCGTCCCGAAGGAAGCTTAATGATATCCGGGTTCTTGGTGAACCGTTCTGGACTGCGCCATATTTCAAAGACTTTTTTCGCAATCGATCTCGTATGAATTAACACGCTAAATCTCCTTTGTATCTATTTATGGTTTTATGCTTGAAATATCCTTCAAAACATTCCTGAGCAGGCAGAATCCATTCTAGTTACTCTAGTATTAGGTTAAGCTTTAAATGTTTCGTGGAAATCCTATTTTGAATGCTGGCTAGGATGTACATCATTAGTGATTGTTGTAGAGTAGCAGATCAATTATCTTGTTATTGTTCTCTTTAGGATCTTATTTTAACTTAGAAAACAATTACTAGACTGTCTTTCTATTGTATCCGGGTGGCCCAGAAATAGTCGGCGTTTCCTCCCATTTCTTTCAGTAATGGGGTAGTTACAGAATCCAACCTTGCCTCCAAATTGGGAGTCATAATGTAGTTGACTGCCTCTAAGTTTTTTGCTAACTCGGTTGTGTTTCGGGTGCCGACCAATACGCAAGATACAGCAGATTTGGCCATTACCCAAGCTATAGCCAGTTGACTCATGGGTTGGTTTTCCTCTCGGCAAATTTGGCGGATTTCCTCTAATGTCTTCCAAAATTCAACCTCAGCTCCGGTTTCTCCGTGCTTCGACATTTCGCGGTCTGGTCGGAAATGACGGAAACGGGACTGTTGTGGTGGAATCTCTTCAACGCTCTTAAAACGATCGGCCAAAATCCCTTGCAATAGGGGCATATAGGCCAGAATCCCGATTTTGTGTTGTTGGCATAAAGGTAGAATCTCTAGCTCAATTGCACGAGAAAGTAGATTGTAGCAAAGTTGGTTGGTTTCAATTGGAATACCGTAGGAAAGGCCCTCGGATAATTGTTTGTGACCATAGTTGCATACGCCGACGGCCCGTATTTTCCCTTCTGTTTTCAGTCGAATTAAGGTTTCAAATACCTCGTCAACGGGATACTTCGGATCTGGCCAATGGATCATGTAGAGGTCGATGTAGTCAGTTTGTAATCGTTGCAAGCTGCTCTCTACCTGTTTGGATAGCGTAGCTGGATTGATATCACCTGTCTTAGTCCCGATCAAGGCCTCCTGCCGTCGATGTTTCAAGGCAATACCAAGTGCTTGTTCACTTCGGCCTTCGTTATAGCCGACTGCTGTATCGAAGAAGTTTATGCCGGCGTCCAGTGCCGCATTAGTAACTGCGTCTACATCTGATTGTGCTTGGTCGCCCCAATAGTCTCCACCTCCATAAGACCAACAACCGATCCCCATTTTAGGGAAAATTAATGAAGCAACTTGTTTCGTCATAGATCATACCCGATAATTTTCTCTTAGTGAATATTTTAGAACTGACAAAGCTTCAACAGGTTGTTTCCTATATGATGGATCAAGCCGTTCAAGCACCATTAATTTTCTTCCGAATGTGAGAATAATAACTTCTAATTTTGAGGAAAGCTATGAGACCTACATTTTTTAGCCAAAATATAATTTTGTTATAAACGCATGTCACCCTGCGATTCTATAAGGTAAAAACTACCTCTATTAGTATCCCAGAGGGGATTGCGGAATTTAGAATTTCCTATACAAAAATTTAAATTTAATATTGGTTATTTGGACGACATTATATCATTGAAGTGGCAATACCGTTTTGGTATTATCCTCTGATATAAACAAGCGTGTGTCTGAAGAATCAAATCATAGGTAGATCGAAGCTAAGCACACTTTTTTAACTTGTCTGCTGATATCGTAAATGGGTTAGGTTTTATGACATCGAGAACAGCTCTACAGTCTCTCGGAGTTCATTCAGGCCTACTAAGTGCCGACGAACGCAGTTTTCTGGACGAAAACGGCTATCTTCTTCTGAACGGTATTCTGACTGAAGACGAAGTAGTGTACCTCCGCCACCGTCTCGATGAACTGGCAAAAATTGAAGGCAATGCCGCTGGCAGCGAACTACATCAGGAAGAGGGTACCGTACGGTTGGCTAACCTGCTTGACAAGGATCCCCTATTTGAGAAATTTATCACCACTCCGCGTGTTTTGGCTGGTATTATCCATGTGATCGGCACCGACATACAACTCTCATCGCTTTCCAGTAGGGCAGCTCTTCCTAACGGTCGGGGCCAACAAGGATTGCATACTGATTGGCGCGGAGCAGTTGAATCTGGGAATTACTTCGTTTGCAATGCTGCTTGGTTGATAGATGATTATACCGAAGAGAACGGCGGTACTCGGGTCATTCCTGGCTCGCACCGTTACGGAGAACTACCACAAGATGTCCTCAAAGACTGTTTGGTAGATTCCCCCGATCAGGTTGTTTTGAATGGGCGTGCTGGATCGGTGATTGTTTTCAATTCCCACCTGTGGCGTGGTGGTAGGTCGAATCGAACCAGTAACCTTCGTCGTGGTGTCCTATCCTATTTCGTACGTCGCGGGGCCTCCTATATTCAGAACGACCACAGACAGTTGCTTAGTGACGGAACCAAGGCACGTTTGTCTAAAGAGGCACTGACGCTTGCCGCTGCTTTGTAGAGAGTGGTGCGATTAGGCTAAGCCTTAGATGTCTTAACATTTTTGTTGATTCCAAGTGCACTTCAGGTTCTAATTAAGAGAAAAAGTCATCGAGTTTTTTTAGGGTTACATAGCCTTTAAAAGGAAATTACCGTTAGGTGGATGGGAGTGCTATAACCAAAGTGAGAGTGGGGACTGACAAGGTACTAAACTAGCAGGACAATGGCAGAAAACCTGCCTAATCTTTGTTTATCGTCGAGGGCTTGGCTAGTGGCAGTTGCCATTGTTCTATTGTTATCCTCTGCCCCACATAGTTGTAACCTGTACCAGCGTTACCCAGGAAAACTGTGCAAAAAGGTTATCCGTTATTGGTTGGTTTTCTTAAAAAACAATTTCGCGTTCAGTCTTTGCCGATTTATAGCATCCGGCAATCAATTTCTGTAGATTTAGCAATTGTCGACGGTCTTGCATCGACCAAGGGCGTCCTTCTCGGAGGCGCTGAATAACGTCGATGTCTTGGTTTCGAATGCTCTCGCCCCAACCATTATTTTCTTGCAATATCGGAGTTTTATCGACGATTTGTCCGTTCTCATCCACTGTTACAGTGAATGGCTCGCTATTAAGCTTGCCTTTGGTCGTGATCATCTCAAAGCAATGAGGCGGCGGACGATCGTCACACCAGTTTCCTTCCAACACATATGTGGAACCATTGTCGAAACGCACTAGGGCAGTGAACAAATCTTCGGTGTTAAATCGAGCTTTAACTTCCGGTGGAGGAAGAGTCCCACGTTTTTCTGGGAACAGACGTCTCATTGAGGCGCTAACTGAGACCGGATTCGGAGAACCACCCACCCAGATAGAAAGGTCTAATGCATGTATCAGTGTAGAGGCGAGGACGCCTCCGGCAGAACTCTCCAGATAATAGTGAGGACCCCACCAAGGTGGATTTACATGACATCCCCAGGCTTTACAGAACACAGGCGTTCCGACTTCGCCTGACGCCACCAAGTTATGAAGGTAACGGGAGGTAGGCATATACCGCATATTTGTGCCCAGTTGCACTTGACGACCCAGTTTTTCAGCAGCTTCGAGTACCGTCTCTGCCTCCTCCAAATTCCGCATAAACGGTTTCTCACAGAGTACGTCCGCTCCTGACTCCAGCGCCGCGAGTGTCATCTGTGCATGAGTATTTGGCATGGTGGCGACAATCACCAAATCGAAACTGTTAGAAGCTAGCATGTGCTCGAAGTCATCCATGGCTTGAGCCTGTGGCCATAATTCCTTGGCGTTTTGCAATCGCTCGGTGTTAAGGTCACAGAACGCACTCACCACAGCAACTTCTGTGCCCAACTCCCTGATGATTCTTAAGTGATTTTGTCCCTGTGCACCGCACCCAATTACACCAACATGTATTGGTTGATCTATCATTTCTACTCTTCCTACTGTAATTGTTTACTTAGCCTGTCCAAGATTCCTAATTTCATATTGATTAATAATGATCTTGGGGAAATATGTGAAGTATGGTACCAAACTAGCTTATGTCAATTAATTGTCATTTTTAATATCTTAATGGGGCATCACAGTTATGAAATAAATACCTGATTTCGAATTAAATCTGGCGTTCGGGGTTTGAGGCTTTTTTGAACAATCTGAGGGTCAGTTTGATATACTAACACCGATCTTGTTATTCTATCAAGATTGATACGTTCCGGTAAAGTGGGTGGGTGTTGACAGTAATCGAGGTTGATGAATAATGCTAATAGTTTTCTGTAGGTTTACAGTTGGACGGTATAAGTTAGATTCTCGATGGCAGGATTATCTTATATCTCAAGGGGCATTATTTAATCACTACCAAGAATGATATAACCAAAGTCAATAAGGCTGAATTCTTGGTGCCATTGGAGGTTGTGCCGACACAGTGGAATCAAAACTTTTTTGCATCAATGTCCATTTTTTGTCTTGCCAGTTTGGATTGGTTGATAGGTCCTGGAACTCCCATGGATCTTTATCTAGATCGTATAGTTCGCAAATCCCTTTGTGGTGGTAGTTAACCAACTTCCATTGTCGATCGCGATACATGGTTGCCAGTGTTTGATCTGGGTAATCAATAGCCCCATAAAATTCACAACGTATATTATTTCTGTGTTCTGTTGTTTGTCCAGTTAATACTCGGTGAAGAGATTGTCCTTGTATGTAGTGAGGCATTGGAAAACCGAGACTTTCATAAAGAGTGGGTACTAAGTCAACAAGTTCTACCAGTGCAGATGTAATTACATTTTGTTGGAATTGCACCGGATATGAAATGATAAGTGGGACCCTTACTAGACCTTCGTAGAAACGGCACCCTTTTAGCATTAAACCGTGATCTCCTAGCATTTCTCCGTGGTCAGACATGAAAATTATAATTGTGTTTTGGCGTTGTCCCGTTTGATCTAGAAAATCGATGAGTCGACCAAACTCGGTGTCGATTTGCTCAATCATGGCATAGTAGGCGGCTTGCACTTTTTTGTCTTGCCACTGTTCTGGTAAATTTGGTTCTGATTGAAAATCAATCCCTGCTTCCATCAATTTCTGTTGGTGGGATAAATCAGTTGATCGGAAGTTTGCACCCGGTAACTGTAAAGGATTGTATCGTTGATAATATGATAGTGGAGCATCAAAAGGTGGATGGGGATCAAAAGGATTCACTGATAAAAACCATGGTTGGTTTATTGGTCGGTTCTTTTGTATAAACTCGATGGCTTTTTCAGTACACCAGTAGGTTTGATGAAGGTGCGGTGGAATGTTATCCTGATTGGCTGACGGTTCACGTAATCCTCCGAAACTTTGTCGATGTGCTCCGTCACGATAGTCGGAGGCTTTAACAGGTGTTTGCATTAGGTTCTCGGGATCGGCATATTGCTGCCGCAACCACTCAGCATAGTCGTGTCCAAATGTGTTTGGACCTTTGTGGTCGTGACTATATTGAAAATACCTATATCCGTCGTTGACCCGTTTTTCTTGTCCTAGGGCTGCACTTGACAAGTGTAGTTTCCCAACCAACCCACAATCGTAACCAGCTTGCGACAAAACATGCGGAATAAGTCGATTTTCGTAATGGGATGGAAATCGCTCAATGCCATTACCATTTACAGCTAAAGCTGATGGGTACATACTTGTCAAGAAACTGGCACGACTGGGAGTACATATTGGTGACTGGCAATAGGCATGAGTGAAGGCGACACTAGTGGATACAAATTCATCTAAGCGGGGAGTTTGTATGTAGTGGTTTCCAAGTGTGGCGATAGTATCAAAGCGCTGTTGATCAGTACAATACCAAAGGATGTTAGGTTTCTGCATGATTACAATTTGATAGTTAATACTAATTTATGTGGCTTTTCAGAAATGTCAAAACGTGTCCCTTGTATCGCGTAGAACTTCCTATTTTGAACATTTATGGGTTTTGTTAGCTCCGTTTTTACATTAGCATGTCGGTTCAATACCTAATTGTTCTCAGGATTTCCGTTCCTTTTCTGAAGAGATATCTTTCTCTTCTCTGACAGTACTGATCAGGTTACCCCTGAGTTTTATTCTGCGATTTTTGGCGGTTGTTTTGTTATCGAACTTAAGTTAGGCTGAGCATTCAAGGCTTCGTTGGCAGGTGCAAGTTTAGATTTTTGGACTTATATGAGATTCTAGCATGATTCCTATGTCGAGGTAAAGAGGTAGATTTGCTGACAGCAATTGGTTTGTACAGACAGTACGGACCCAATAACAAAAGATAAGTTGGTAGGTGACTGACTCTCATATCCATATTTTAGCTGCGAGGTGTGCAACGTTACTTTGTTTTGGAATTTGTTCTTTTGTGCTTGGAAATTTCCCTCCGTTTTGTTTGTATTACCGTTGTTTCGTTTGTGTTTCGATTATTTGGTTCTTTGGCATATTAATCATGATAAAATATACAAATTGATTTTACCTGGCTAGCATCTTATCAAATTTAGGAAAGGTGCAATTAAGAATGACCAAAATATGTGATTATCAACCTTTTATTAATTTGTGTAATCTGAGGTTGATTTTGGGTGAAATTAATACACTTTGGCATGTCTGATATGACAGAGATTGAGGGATTACTATGAACCAGGACATACAAGGTTGCCTGCAGGCGTATTACTCCAACTTTGTCGCTGAGATGGTAGAGCCACAGATTAGCAACTTGGATTGCATCAGTGCTGGTTGGGAGAGCGACATCTATTCCTTTGTCTTAGAACAAGAGGTAGCGAATCAGCCAGAACGCGAGGAACTGATTCTGCGTATTTATTCTGGCAAGGAGGCTCCTCACAGATCAGCGCGCGAGTATCACGGCATGAACCAGCTACACCGCGCAGGTTTTCCTGTTCCCCAAGTGTTGTTATTGGAGCAGGAGAATTCCCCATTTGGTAAACCGTTCGTAATTATGGAGAAGATTGATGGAGTCCTATTAGGTCCTCTCATAAGTAGATCAGGTACTCAGGATAATAAGCAAGAGTTGATAGCCTTGTTTTGTAGTCTTTTGTTGAGAATACATCAGCTGGATTGGCGTCCGTTCGTTGAGGATGTGTCGAAATATGAAACTGATAATCCTTTCAAAATCATTGACTCTGAATTGAATGAGAGGCGAACGCTCTGTGATAGATGTCCCGCATCAGGCTTTCTACCTGTGCTTGAGTGGTTGGAACAGAGGCGTGACTTAGTTCCTTGTTCAGTCCCTTCGTTGGTACACTTAGATTTTCATTTAACAAATGTTCTTGTGCGTGCAGATGGGTTACCTTTCGTAATTGATTGGGGGCAGCTGGATGTTTCGGATTTTCGATTCGATTTGGCTTGGACCTCGCTTCTCTTGAGAATGCATAGTGGTATGGAGTTACGAGACTCTGTTCTTCAGACCTATGAGAGCTTGGCTGGTTTTAAAGTAGAGCAGATCGAGTTCTTCGAGGTGCTCGCCTGCTTTCGGAGACTTTTTAATTCTGCTGTTTGGTTTATTACTGATCCTGAGAAAGGTGAAATGGGTTCACGATCGGTAGAAGGTCTGTCCGTTGCGGAGGGCTTTTCGGGAATGAAACGGCATAAGGATGCTATTAAGAAGGGATACGAAATGTTAGTGGAGTTAACGGACATTCGAGTGCCGGGGTTGGAAAGGTACGCATATCTCCCAGTACATTCTTAATGTTGAGCGAAGTATCAAGTATATAGTGTTACCGACTATCGATTCTAGGTTCGATAGTTAGTCCTGTTAGATTTTAATGAATTCTAGTTAAAAGAATGAAGGGGTTTGCAGATGAAAAATAAGTGGGTAATTGCTTTCGGTGTGTGTTTTCTTAGTTTTGTATTCATTTGTTCTAGTATTGATGCCGAGATTAAGAAGAAGGACATCATCGCTCAATATACGTTTGATGAGGGCACGAAGGCTAGTGACGCCATCGATGTTTCTGGAAACGGACACAATGGAAAGTTCTTGAAAGGTGCAAGTCGGAAACCAAGCAAGTTCGGCATGGGCGCACATTTTGACGCAGACAAAGCAACACAAGCGATATGGGTTGATGACCATCCTGATTTGAATGTAACTAAGAAACTGAGCATTGTTGCTTGGGTCAAGTGGAGTAAGGATGGTATTAAACATGCCGCACCACTTTGGTGGCCGATGATTGTGATGAAGGCGTCTGTCAATGCGGCATATTTGCTTTTCCTCGATACAGGAGATGGAGTGAATCCAAATAAACCCAGTATTGCTTTCCGAATGAAAGGCCCCGGCACTGTGTATTCTGAGGAGACAGTTACGGAAGAGATATGGTATCACGCGGCTGGTACCTATGATGGGAAAGCAATAAAGATTTATATAAATGGTAAGCTCTCCAGTGAAAGACCAGGCGTAGGTCCCATTGCCGTGACGAATGATGTTCTCGTTATCGGTGCTGCTAAACGTGGTGATCTCCGGTTTCACGGTATCATCGACGAGGTTGGTATTTATAATAGAGCGTTGACACTAGATGAAGTGGAGGAGACGATGAAGGGGTTTGCCCAGAGTGTAGATTCAAAGAGCAAAGCTACTATTGTGTGGGGAATGCTCAAATCGCAAAGTTAAGTTAAACGACCAAACGTCGTGGCGCTGGGTATTTCCGTGGGAGGATGAATAGAAAACTATTCATCTGCTTTGTAGCGCAGTCGTAGGACTCCGATACTTAAGGGTGACGGATTACCCAGTCAAATTGGTAAATCAAGGGCTTTAATATAAGATTGTTTAAGTCTGGTGTATATTTAAGTGTTTTTGTTATTATTATTTCCAGTCAATAAAGTAAAGGAAAATGCTCAATGCCTGCCCCGATTTTGAAGCAAGTTGCTCCTCTGACGGTAAACCAGATTGCTCAGTTTAAGCGTGAGGGATTTTTAGTTCTCCCCGCGGTACTCGATCCGGTGTTCTGCCAGCAAGCACGTGATGAAATGTGGGAATCAATTCAAACCCATCTACCCCGTATGAAAAAGGAAGAACCCTCCACATGGAGTCCCATCACTGAGGAAGAGAGCACCAAATTAAAGGCGCAGAGACCTCTTGGTGGTGGAGATCCGTATTTCAGTGGTAATGGACATCGTTTTACAGTCCGAAATGGGGCTGAAGAACTCATGCTTAACTTAGGTCCTCGAGCATTATGGACAGTTGCTGAGCAACTTCTTGGGCAGGGGACACTGGTTTGGCCTGCTGGGCTTGATGAGTTAGGTGACGTGGTAGGTCCGTGCTTCATGTGCGACGATGCGGTGGGAGGTCTCGTTTCCCACGTGGGACATGAGATGGGTTGGCCAGCGAAAGGGACTTTCTCGACGGAATGGGAGTTGCGGTTACCCAAGACCGGACCAGTGTGGCTCAATGGGCAGGGGACTCGTGGATTATATTGCACTCTACCGAAAAGCCCGTCCTCTGGACCCGATTACCGCGGCGCTCATTCCGACGGTGCATGTTATGGACGTTGGCGACTACAGATGTCAGCTTACATCGACGACGTGCCGCCTAGTTCTGGTGGTTTTACCGTGTGGCCTGGAAGCCACACGCGGATTTGGAAGGAGCAATGGAAAGCCTTTCGATCAGGTGAGAAGCACACAGACAAGCATCTAGCAGTGCGAAATGCGGGAGGTTATAACGATCCCGTCATTGCGGAGATCAAGGTTGATACTCAACCGTTCGATTGCTACGGCCCCACTGGTACCGTGGTATTATGGCATACTAAAATCCTGCATATCGCGGGGCAGAACGCGTCTTCTGACGTCATCCGTCAGGCGACAATCTATGGTTTCCTTAAAACACCCGCAGCTCTCCCCGATCCACTGGTGGCGGACAACACAAACGGCGACATATGGCGGGATTGGTCTGGTGAAGTGCATGCAATTCCTTGATGATATCTGAATCAAGCAAATGGGGTTGTTTCAATAAGAAATAAAGATATCCTGTTTATTTGCTTTTTCTATTTGACTGATGTAGAACCAGGTGATGGAGGGCTGATTGTAATTCTGGGGTCGTATAAGGGAGAGTTTGCTCGTCCGGATGATTTACTTTCTCCCGATGAGGAAGGTCTTGACGCTGTCCAAGATCCAGTTTTTACCAATTTGATCCCTAAATCAGGTGATTTTCTAGTCATTTCTGAATTACTGACCCAGGGCGTTTTGCGCTGGCGACATAAAGACAAAGATCGGCGATTTCTGGTTTTGCGGTATGTGCCACAATATGAGGGCAAAATGTCGTTACCAGAAGCGATTTTGGAACTACTTGTTCCCGAAACACAAGAGTTAGTTTCCAGTCAGTGTAGGTTATGGACATCAGAAAGAGATCACTCAACAGGATGTAGTTACCCTCTCTGCGTTAGGAGGATAAGCCGAGATGACGATATTATCCTCGAGGGATAGTAATTTCAATCCATCTTGAATTGACAAAAGAGTAATTCTCAGCTAAGCTCTGAATCTGAGTAATTTATTTAATTGGAGGGAAATCGGAGTCATGAAATTGAATCAAAAGCTTTTGTATGTTGTTATCGGAGCACTTTTGTTAGGATTTGGCCAAGTGGGTTTTTATTTGACCCAACAGCATACGTTGGCTGCGAGTCATGAGGCGCATGAGCAAGAGCATGAAGCTGAAGTTCAACAGGAAAAGATCAAAATTATTCATTTGATTAACTATCCATTAGGAGGCAAAACCAAGTATTTAGAATGGGTGAAGGAAGTTGGGCCGTCCCTGGTTCAAGCAGAAGTGCAAAGAATTCGCTCTTATGATAACTTTGATGGTGGAAACCCTCATCGACTGGTTGAAATGGAGTTTGATAGTATTGAGGATATGCAAAAGTTTCAGCGACGGAGTGAGATTCGATCTATTCTGGATGATTTATCGAACCACACCTCGAGTTCTCACACACACACTTTTGTGCAGAGAAGTGATTATTTAAAATTAAGCCCATAATAACGTGGCTGAATAAGGCCAAGTTAGATTTAATAATGGTTTGGGGGCCCTATTGCCTAGCAGTAGGGCCTCTTCATGTACTCATGTACTTTTGTTATTTAGTAACTGTGTGGCTTAGTAGGTAGATTAAATTTATTATTCGAATGGTCTTCGATTAGCAAGGAGCTATGTTCGTCACTGCCGATCCTTCCTATGGAATATCTCAGTAATGATCTTGCAGTTAGCAGAGATCATATGATTGTGGGCGACTTGGGTTTGTCGCAACCTAACTCCGACTATGACGTGAATGCTATGGATGTGTGCCTATCTGAGGGAAATACTTCGAACCAAAACAAAACCATAGTCATCGGATTGTCGGTGGTTGTCTTCCTTTAGTCAATTCAGGTTATTTCGTTGTCTGGGAGTGCGACAAAAACACGTCCATCTTCAATGTGAACATTATATCGTTTGACCTTCATGCGATCTGGTTCTAGCAACGAACACCCTGTGCGAATATCAATTTTCCAACCGTGCCAGGGACATACTATACACTCACCTTGGCGCAACAGTTTGGGCTGATCTCCAGGGTATTTGGCGGCTACCTTCCCTGTCAAAAAACCATTGGATAGTCTTGCTCCGCGGTGGGGACATGCGTCCCGAATTGCAAAGAACTCATTGTCCTGTCGGACGAGGACTATATTTGTGTCTGCCACATGTAAGGCGTATAGCTTTCCTGATTCGAATGCGCTGATTTTTCCAATGTCGTAATTCTGGCCAGATATCTGCATTATGTAATACTAAGTTGATAGAATGTGGCAGCGTTTTTCCACATAATTCTTTCTCGTAATTCACCCGTGATCACACTCGGAATTGCCTGATTCGGTGCGTCAAAGTCCCAGTGAGGGTAATCTGTTGCGAACATTAGGAAATCGTCTGAACCGATCATATCCAGAATTTGCACGAGATGATGGATGTTTGGAGGTTCTTCCATCGGTTGGGTTGTTGCTCGGAAGTGTTTTAGAATGTACTCACTTGGCAGTTTCCTTAGCCATGGCACCTCATCGCTTAACCCACGATAGTTCTTGTCGAGACGCCACATCAGTGCTGGTAGCCAAGCGAAACCACCTTCGATCAGGACAACCCGTAATTCAGGAAACTTAACGAAGGTACCTTCACAGACCAGACTTATCACTTGACTTTCAAAAGCTTGCACCATTCCTGTGTGATCTTCGATATAATACGACGGCCATCCTACCGCTGTGATTGGAACATCTCCTCCACCACCAAAGTGAATCCCAATCGGCAACCCAGCTTCGCAAGTAGCTTCGTAGATCGGATCCATCTGCCATTTCCCGTAGGGGGTGCTGGAGCGAGCCATTAGTAATACTTGGACGAAACGGTCATCACCTGCAAGACGGAGGATTTCTTCTGCTGATCCTTTCGGATCGCCTGGATGAATTAAGATTGAACCACGCCACCTTGGGTCGGAATCGAGCCAGTCAGCCTGTGTCCAGTTATTGACGGCTCGCATCAAAGCTCGCCCGAGGTCAAGGTTTTTGATCTGCGGCACACCGATCAGTGGATTCAGAATTCCGTATCTGATTCCCCATTGATCGAGTAGTTGTTCTTTCGAAAATTCTGGCTCGGAGCCAGCGATTCCTCCCTCATAGGGAATTGCGTCGCGCCGAGCAGCTTGGGCGTATATCTTTGGATACATGCTTACGCCTGGTATCTTGAATCCTCCTTGGACGATATAGGTCTTCCATCGCTCCGATAGATGCGGCATCAAATCATCGATCGAGCGTGTATAATTATGGACATCGGCATCGATCAACGGCAGAGATTCTGTTGTTATTTTACTCTGATGAGTATCCGATTGAGAAACTTCCAGTTTCATTTTCTTATTGGGCTTAGCTTAGCACCCAGTGCAATGTGTCTTCGATTCAAGTTTGACCTGTTTCAAACCTTGTACTTGCATGTTATTCTGAATTTGGTCAAGAGCTATGTTCATTATAGTCGAGCTAACTAACTCTAGCAAGCGGGTTGCCCTGATGTATATAAAATTATCATAGCTCATTAGCGTTTTGTGAAGGATCTTGTCAAACTGGTTTTTGCCAAATGCTATACTGTATGTAGTTTAGGCTTAAATGCTTTCCATAGTTTTTAAATTCATCGGCGTTGAGAATGCTAAGGGAGAATCAGAATATCGACCTCCCTACAGACTATCAAAGAGTTATGTTAAAGTGGATTTGGCTAATGCTGCTATAGTGTTTTAAGAAGTCCCCACTTTGTGGTGAGCCTATTATCTATTGAGACTGCTGACATGTGTTTTTCGAAACCTTGAGCGGAGATGTCTTTGAGCGTATCAGCGGATAGTTCTGTGTTAAAGATCCCTACTTCGTCAATCACACCTGCAAAACTCCACCCGGGTGCCTTCCAACTTGCTAACCAGATAGATCCTCCGTCGTGCTCGTTGTTCAGATCTGGTTTGCCTATCTTAGTCTTAGCAACCAACTCGTTATCAACGTATAGAAGTAGAAGGTTTTTATCGTGGGTCAATGCTATAAAAGTCCACTTGCCTACTTCAGGTTTCCCTCCCCTGCTTTGACCAACTGCTGGTTGCAGGGCCCCTCCACTGACAATGCTACCGAAAAAGTCCTTGGGACCAATATAAATTCCCGGATTGTGCCAATTCCTTTCTATTATACGAACGTGATCCTTTCCAGCTGCGCTCAAGGGTTTTATCCATAGACAGTAGGTAAAACCGTTCAGATAGTCGTCTGTACTTTTGCTAGCCGCAATTTCAACATGGTTAGTACCGTCAAATTCAACAGCTTTCCCATGTTTCCCTTGAGTCCATTTTGCCCCAACTAGCTTGGCGTGATTGCCATTTTTAGAAATATCTTTTGCTATTTCCCCTTTGCCCTCATCGAAAAGCCAGATACCTATGGTGGTTCCGGGATCTATCTTAGCATCACTGGAATTAACCAATATACCCGTAGTAAATAGGATAACTGTACTTGCAACTATCGAAGTGAAACACTGTCGAGTTGTCATGATTGTCATTTCCTCTGAAGCATCTCTTTTATGCATTATATATAGTCTGGGATTGTAGCAAATTTGATATGGTTTTACAAAGAGAAAAATGTTTACATTTTGTAGAAAAAAGGGGAATAAGAATGCTATGGAGAACTTGGATTTGATTTGCAGAAGCTCTGTATGATCACAATTTAGCGTCTTACCATTCGTCGTTTGAGGTAAGGAATCTAAGCGTTGAGACCCCGATAACAGGAGACCCTGTTTTTACACAGAAGATGTAGATTCTGATAGTTTGGCAGAAAATGGTGGAATTTAAATTGACAGACGTGAGGAATGTAAAATATGTTGTTTTGGTTTTGGACTGATTACATTGATGTACTCGTATACTATTTTATTTCCTGTTTGTGTGGAGAGGTAGAGTTTGATTAAAGCCTGTTTACCTAAGTAGGAAGCTACTCGTAACCCCTAGGTGGAGTAGGGTTAGTTTGCGGTTGTGCTTGATATGAGACAGGAAAACTGTTTTAGCAGGAACGGATGATTGGAGTGCGGTGATAAAGCTCTGGATTGAGTTGTAAGAACAACTCATCGGGGGATTGATGACGCAATTTATGCGTTGCGCGGTCCTTATTTGCAATTTTTTGCCCTATGTTGGGCTAAATACTACAACAAGGTTTCCAGTGTTGGAAAGTGGTAAAGCTACAAGATAGCGTATCCTCTGTATTAGAAGAGACTACAGCTGTCCTCGAGATCTTGCTTGGCAATTGCTTTCCGACTCGGCATAATCATATCGCAAACACAATCAGACTAACTCGGTTAATCGAACTCGGATAAGGCTTGTGGACTGAGACCTCCTCGAACAAGAGATTCCCAGCTTTGGGCAGGAGATTCTTTAAGTGTTGTCAAAAGGTTTGCGTGCAGGTCTTCGATAAGCGATGTTACTGTCTCGCTCCGTGGCCGCAAGTTAGCAAGGCGATTCAGCGCATCCATAGCGAACCCAACACAGATGACGTTTTGGTCGTTTCGCATAACCTCTTTCAAAGCGACTATAGTTGGATTCAGTGCATTACCTGTGATTTCGGCTCCGTGCGAACAAAGAATGACGATGGACCAAAGCACATTCTCCCGAACTGCTGAACGGACTGGTTTAAAACGCTCAAGATTAAAGTCGACGCCGCCGCCTTCACACACGTCGCAGTCATCTGTGGGGCGTACAAACTTGATGCTTCGTTGCTGTGCCCGATCCATAGCCAGCCGATTTTCTTCACGGGATAGACTCTGCACGAGCGCTTCAAGGCATGTGGGGATTAGTGGCTGCCCGACACCCGTCGCTATGGCACGACGCCCCAAGCAACCTAGGGTTCCCGCCGCAACGGAACGGACATATACGGAGGGGTCATTCTCTAGGCATGCTACAACAGCCTTCAAAACCTCGTTGTTAAGAGGACTGGCGTCACCTAGGCCATACACTCCTGCTTTCCTAACCCATTTGATTGGTGTATTTGTTGCTTCAAGAAAGGTATTTGTAGCATCTGGTCCGACGGCTATCAGCCCATATGTGGCGGCCCTGCGTACACTTTCTCTTTCATTGTACAAAGCCTGACCAAGTAGTTTAACCGCCAGCTCCGTGTTGCCGATGGAAGCGAGTTTATACGCAGCACCGATTCGTGTTGGTTCTGCTTCATCGTGTTTCGCGTGCAACTGTGTGAACAATCGTTTCGCTTCTTGTTCTTCTTCCTCTAAAGTAGTAGCTTCCGATCGTGGTGGAGGTGCTTGTCCCGTCTGCATCCAGTGGTAGTGATGTTGCCAAACCGCGGTAACTTCATCTTTAGTATTAGTTAGATCGATGTTAGTCAAGGGATCCTCACCAAGCTTGTCCCAACAAACTTCCGTTGTCGAACTGTTGCCATTTTTTAATGTTATAGGATCGGTGGTGCGGTACAGCCAAAAACGCCACATGAAGCGTGGTCTTTCTTGCCATTTTCGCCAATCGTCACGACGATGGTTGCCTCGGTGGAACGTATTATGAGAATAGAGAACGACACTACCAGCACGAAGTGGCGCAGCTTCAAACTGCTGAACAAGAGGCCAGTTTAATTTGCTAATTGCCTCCTTCATCCGAACGTCGTGTGCTGTGCGGCGATGAACAATGTCGTCTATGTCGTACTTGGAGTCAGGTCCGCTGACAGGCTCGCCTTCCATACCTTTGAGTTGGTAATCAAAATCGAGGTGGTCGGCACCTGCAAAGTTGTCATGATTTTCTTCGTGATTGAATGTCCAATAGTGTGAGTAAGGTATGGTAGCTGTTGGCCCCATGTCTTCAAGAACTTCTTGTGGATAGTACAGCATCTCGATTTGCACGGCTTGGTGGTGGCGCTGTTTCCTGCTGTTATAAGGACCATTATCATCCTTATGCCAATGCTGATCTCTGGACCCACTCGCGAAGGATGCGTTGTGGGTGAAAGGAACAATAGCCCAGTTCTCACCAACGAGTTGGTTACAGGCGGTGACGACTCCAGGTGAATTGATTACGTCAAGTATATCTGGAATGAGTACAGGTGTAATGCTCTGTCTTGCATCGGCCGCCTTCTTTTCTAGTTCATAGATTCGGTTGTGGATGTCGAGCGGAATGCCGAGACTTTCTGGTGCCAGCACGACGAGTCCTCTGCTGGCAAAGTCTTGAATTAGCCGTTCCGGCGTGCTATATGCTAGGGATGTTGGGGAGTCATTGTTGGTTTTGAAGTCATTCATAATTGATGATAAATGTCCTTATGTTTTTCGTGTTGAATAGTAAAGCAAGCATACTCCATCCGAAATATGGGAAAGCAGTAACAAACTCTATTTAACTTATCTGTAGGATGAACCGAGTACTTTAGCATGTAAATACTTTAGCATAAATGTGGAGAAATTGGAATTTAGTGTTTGAGGTTTTAATCATTCGTATGGAGGTTCAAATCTGGGCTATGGGTGCGGATTTAGATTCTTCGTTTTTCGCTGGATATTTTGTCATTATAAATGGCTGAAAATATCTCTTATAATGCGAAATTAAAGCTGGGTAGTTCATAGTGTCACTCCTTAGCATCATTGATCATTCAAACAAAGAGGTAAGTTTAGTGATTGTAATCTTAAGTTAGGAAAATCTTGTAGATAGATGATAATAGAAAACGAGTTGGAAGGTACCGACTTGTTAATTTTACGACACCTTACAGGATAGCGGTATTATCTGCTTTGGACTGGCAATCTGCTGGGTCTACAATTATTTCCACAGGAGTCACTCTGAATGGTATTCCCTCCTTTGGCAGTTGGAGAGAGATTCTTACTGGTATCTTATGTAGGCACAAATGGGTTGCCACCATCGATCGGTTATTTCAAATATTTATTACCTGTTAATAGGTTGGTAAGGCTTATTAGTACATTGGTATTTGTAAGTTGAATGACAATCAAACGCAAGCATTTCGGATATTCATCTAAGGACATCCATCTCCTTACCTATTCAATCCTCTCTCGCCCAGTCACCCCAGATCTTGAGATACCTAGGTAACGATAATTTACTTTTACCCTCTACATCCATCTCTCTGAAAATCTGTCTGGCTAAAATCTTGTCCTCAATTATTGAATTTTCTACAAAATCCTGTTCTGTCAATATGCCATCATTGTTTGTGTCCATTTTGTTGAATATTTTCTTGGCTTCGTCTGTTATAACTCTATTTTCAATGTATTCTTCGACTGTTATTGTTCCGCTGCCATTTCTGTCTATGGCATTAAATATTGCTTTGGCTTTCGTTTCATCTTCCCATCGTGATCGGTTGATATACTCCTGTAAAGTCACTTCCCCATCCCCATTGGCATCCAGTCTCTTGAAAATTCGTTTAAATTCATTGATTTGTTCTGGATTAGCGGCATCTTTTCCTTTTGAGCCAAGCAGTTTCAACAGGCATTTGTGATTAGTATCTTGCTTCTTATTTACCATGCTGCATGTTTCCTTTTCCATGTTGCGTGGCATGCTTATTATTATACAAGTTGATACACATTCTTTTTTAGCATATCAGCAATAAGTAATAACCAATTCAAACAAAAATTTCGCCCATTCACAATTTGGCTGGGCAAAGTATTTGCTTGTTCCCAGTAACTGTAATTGATTTTTATTTTCGTACTTCGTGGTCACGATATCGAGCGAAATAGAAGAATTTTAGTTCCTCTTCAGTGGTATTGATGTTGGAATGAGGTGTATTTCCGTCAGGAGGTATCATGTATGCCATTCCCGGTAGTTGTCGACGTATCTGCTTACCAAGAAAAGCGGTGTTTTCCCCATTAATAACTGTCCATATTTCTTCGGTACCTTTTCCATGGCTATGAGGGTGGCCAATTGTCATGGGAGCAATTCCACATGTAGTCACATATTCAATAGTTCCGAGGCCATCTTGAGTTGTAAATAGTGTTCTGTCAATGTGACACCAATGAACAGTGGTTGTGACAACGGGAAGTTTGTTCTCATTTCGAACGAGTAATTCATTGTTTGGACGAAAACCTTTGGGGATAGGTTCGTTAACGAGATACATTGTTAATTTCTCTTCGCCAGTGTTTTCCAAAGTGAAGTTCAAGTTTGCTGGAACAAGAATAGTGATTCCTTTAAAGAGATCGGTGATTTTTTTACCTGCAGTGATAGTACCTTGACCTGAGAGAATGAATAATATTTCCTGCTCACCTTCAAGGTTTGTTGACACAGTTGACGCCCCAACATCAAGGGAGGCATATGTAAAGCGATTGACATACTCGAGAACACTACCTTTCGTTTGTGGTTTTATTGATTTACCTTGGGTGAGTATATTACGTTCCACAAGAGAACCGTGAGTGTGATGAGGCATCGACTCTCTCCAGTTTCCCATATACATATCAATGTCAGCGTCTTTTCCTGGCGTATAGGGACTTCCGTCTAGGCTTAGCATTTCTTCAGACATTATGTTTATGCTCCTCTTTAATTTTAATGGGTATTGAATGTTTTGCATTGTATGGGAACGTTCCTTGTATGTCAATGGGGTTGGATTTAAAAGGGTTGTAGAAAGCCTATATGGATGTTGAGAAGATGTAGGTAGGTCCGGATGTTATTGAAATTAGAGATTCCTTGCAACACTTTTAAAAATAATTATGTTAATCTATAATTTTATTAATGTTAGCCTTAGAGGATTGATGATTAAACCTTTACAATATTTATAGTTGTAAGATTGCAACTATAAATCATATTTTCGGCACGGAATTGAGATACTTACTGAAAATTGTTAGGGTATCATTCTGTGATTTCCTAATTGTTAATATAGATTTAGTTTTCAAGGCAAATTAAATTATGAGTAAATTATATCTATCAGTTTTATTAGTTTTACATTTCTTCAGCTTGTTTCTATGCACTTTGGTTACTGCAGATCCTATTATCGCAGACGGATTGGTTGCTTATTGGAGTTTTGATAAAGATACAATCAAAGGGAAGGTTATTAAGGATCTTTCGGATGTGGGCCAAGATGCGAAAATCATCGGTGTCGTAAAAACAGCCAAAGGTAAGTTTGGCGATGCCGCTAAGTTTGATGGTAATCAAAATAACTACATTCAAGGTGCAGAAAACCTGAAAGCTTTCAAGAAAAAGCCAACCAAATCAATTAGCGTTGAAGGTTGGGTTATAGATGAAGGTTTTATTGAATGGGGTGGTTATGTTGTTTGTGCACAAGATAATGGAAGTTTTGAAAAAGGTTGGGTTTTCGGTACCAATAATCAGGTGAGTTTTGCTGTTTCAACCAAGGAACCGGATGATGGAAACGGTGTTTTGACCTATGTGAAACCCGCTAAAAATCCAAATCGAGGGGACTGGTTCCACATAGCTGCTACCTATGATGGTGGAACAATAAAATTATATATAAATGGCAAAGTTGTTGCTGAAAACAAAAACCATAAAGGCGATATTAATTATCCTAATGCAAAGGACGGTAATGGGGAGGACGACGCCGAATTGGTAATTGGTCAATATCGGGATAAAAATGAGTTTTTCCCTCACAAAGGGCTGATCGATGAAGTTAAAATCTACGACCGAGCGTTATCAGAAGCCGAAGTCAACCATAATATGAAATCTTCAGGGTTATTGGTTGACGTTCGGAATAAATTGGCAACTCGATGGGCCAAAGTCAAAAATCTACACATGTAGTTAGTTTGACGAATGTCAGTTCCCGAATAGGCTTCTCCACTGCCTTTTCAACTCAGGTTTGATTCAAAGCAGATATTGTGATTATCTGGGACTGATTTTTGTCGTCAAATAATCCTGACCGCCATTAGTGTTGTATTGTCGTTTTGCCCATCATCTGCAGTATAGTTGATAACATCTAATAATGTTATCAACTACCTCTTCTATTGGTATCTCAGTTGGGATATTAAATAAGATTTGATCCAACTGCCCTGATTCTTCGTATATCATACCTTACAGTGTTACAAGGTTCGGTAATGCTGAAGGTCATGGACAGCAATAAGTCTCCTGATTCGAAATCTATTGTAGTTTGTTTATATGGAATAGTTAGGTATCATCTCAACTAAACCAACGAAGTTCCAGTACCAATTTGAATCTTCATAGTAGGTCGCCTATTGGCCGTCGAAGATGTCAACACCTATTTTTTCTAGAAACCACACCGAACTATTTGGCATCAGGCCAATTGTTTTTTGTCTTTTTGATCGTTGTTGAAATGATGGGTGGTTCAACGGAGTATCATGGATTTGGAATTTTTCTAGATGTCTACCATCAGTTTTTACTAAACCAGTGTCAGTATCTAACTGGATACTCCCATCTTCAGATTGGCAAGGATCTCTGAATTGACCAAGCGGTTATCTCTCGAGATGAAAAGCCAATTGGTCTTTCTGGTCAGTTGCCCTCAATTGGCTAGTGCCATCAACTGAAAATGCCCAAAATGAAGAAACCTGAGTTTTGTGTAGCTTAGAGGTAGTGGAACCAATTTATTCAAGTCCAGCTCAAGCAGTTCTATATTTGCAGAATAGATCGAAAGTTGGTATAGTCTGAAATATCGCTGTCAATTTTCTAGGAACAAGTTAATTATCAGTCAGAAGAGGAGAAAACCTTGCGTGCTTTAATAATGCAACTGCAGGCCGATGGCAAACGAGAGAAGGTTTTGGTCGACGATTGGGTCGATCCTCCACCAATTGGGGAAGATCATGTTCGAACTGAGACTTTGTTTTCGGGACTAACCAATGGAACTGAACGTAATGGCCTGATTGGGGGGAACTATGCTCCCTCGGATCAGGCTTTACCGGCAGGCAGTGGCTATCAAAATGTAGGTCGTGTAATCCAGGTGGGTTCTGAAGTAGACGATTTAGAAGTCGGTGATATTGTCTATTCCAGTCAAGGTCACTACGAGTATTGTACCTTACGTCCCCATAAATTAAAGAACCTGATGCCGCATGAGCGACACGACGGTTTGCTCATCAAACTGGACTCTCGGGTAGACCCAATACACGCGGCTCTCTTTGGTGTTGCCTCTGTGGCCATGCGCTGTTGCCGTAACGCTGATTTGCGGATGGGTGAGTGTTTCTTGGTTATCGGTGCGGGGATGGTTGGCCAAATGGCGGCTCAGATTGGCAATGCTATGGGGGCACGCGTCACTATTTGCGACATCGACCAAAACCGGCTTGATATTGCGGAATCGGTGGGTTTTATCGAAGCAGTTGTCAATGTTGGCGGAGACGGTTGGGAACGGCAAATCGAAGATGCCAGTTATGATGCCATTTTGGATGTTGCAGGTGTGATGGGAATGGAAGATAAGCTGATTCGGGCAACTAAGCATGGAGGTTCCATCTTGTTTATTGCGGGACGGTCCAAGGTGGAATACACTTTCAACTTAGGTCAGCATCGTGAGATCAACATCAAGCAAAATAGTCACTTTGACAAAGATGACCTAGGCAATTTGCAACGATTGTTAGCTAGAGGCGCAGTCAACATGTCGCCTTTGATTCTGGATGTTGTACCTGTATCGGAAGCCAAGCTGATTTATGACCGTTTACGAGATCAGCCACAAGAACTACTAGGTACAGTTTTTGACTGGAGATAGTTTTGATAGGAGGTTGTACCTACTATGATCCTAAAAACCAAAAAAAACGAAATAGGGAACCCAATTCAGACAGCTGTTGTTACGGGAGGGCATAGTTTCAATGTGTTTGAATTTCATCGGCTCTTTTGGCAGTTGGAGAACGTCGAGGCCTATATCCAGCACATGGATGACTTTGCCTCATCGTCAGCCGAGATCCGTCACAGTTATGATGTCATTCTCTTTTATACCATGTTGTTGGATGGTCCCGCTGATGATGGACATCCGTGGTATGCAGGCAGACCCAAGTCGGTTTTAGAAGAACTAGGACAAACCGAACAGGGCATTTTTATGCTTCATCACTCAATTCTGGCCTATCGAGAGTGGCCGGTTTGGAGCCAGATCGTTGGTTTCCCAGATTTGACCCATGATGTAACCATGGCCCAAAATTTGTTAGTGGAAGTAGAAGATCATAACCACCCGATTACCAGTGAGGTCTCTGATTGGCGGATGATCGACGAAACCTATAAAATGTGCGATCCTGATCCGGACAGCCAAGTTTTACTGACCACTAAGCATCCTACTAGTATGAGAGTTTTGGCTTGGGCACGGCAGTACCAAAACAGTCGTGTCTTCTGTTATCAGTCTGGTCACGATAACCGCACTTGGGATAACCTGAATTTTATCACCGTCTTGCAGAGAGGGATTGAGTGGTGTGCTGGTCGGATTTAAGAAACATTGTGATCAACATCAGACTCCTTGCAAAAGGTAAAGGTTCGATATTGAAGTCAAATTCTTAGCGGAAAGCTTATCTCAAGAGATATTTTAACAAGATTAGCTGTCATGCTAGCATGCGTCTCAACTATTAATTCCAATGTTTCTTAGAGGAATGCCGTATGTTCAGATTTAAGTTGGTTGTAGCCGTGTTGACTATGATTTTCTCAATTTGTCTGATAACTTTTTTGCCACAGACATTTGTCTCGGCAAAGGAAATCGACCAAAACACAATCTCACTCTGGACTTTTGATGAGGCTAAAGGAAATACCGCCGCCGACCTGTCAGAAAAAGGACATAACCTCAGAGTCGAGGGCAAATCCAAATGGATTAAAGGTAAATTTGGTAATGCCTTATGGTTCGATAAGGACGCTTTTGTCGCTTATAATCCCGGTAAAATCATCGAGGACTTTAGTTTCAAGAATGCATTTAGCTTTGAATTTTGGATCAATATCGAATCAATAGTACCCCAAACGGTTTTTGGACTTCCAAGGTAAGGAAGGGGAGTACGTTTCTGCTTTCCGCAAAGAGGCCAAAGGTTGGTGGGTTGATTCTTATATTAATAATGGTGGTTGGGTCAAAGCTACATCGGCGGATATCAGCAGCTATGGGAAATGGCACCATTACGCTACAACATTCGATGGTAAAGAAGTCAAGGTTTATATTGATGGTAAGCAGACCGCTATTCTTAAAGCCAAAGGACCGCTGAACAAAACAGGGGCTCCTTTTCGCCTTTCCAATAGTTGTTGCGGGGGACGATTTTTTGTGGGGGCAATTGATGAGATGCGCGTCTCATCAATTGCTCGTACAGGAAAGGAAATCCAAACCTTGATGGAACTTGGTGTTAAAGGGTTTCTAGCCGTTGCCTCGACAGGAAAGCTAACCACTACTTGGAGTAAAATAAAAAAACAATAGGTCATACAACGGCTAGACCTAAGATTAGAAAAGAAGGTCGCTTGGTTAAATTGATTCGGTTATGATTCAATTGCCAGTTAGCTGTCTCCTCTTTATTTTCTGCTGGTCTTGTTCATCCACCGCAGCCTCCAGACTTAGTTTCTAGTATCCAATCTAGATAGTGAATTCTGACCGTCCCGAACTGAAATTTTAGATTCTGTTTGGTCAGAAAATCCCCCATCTTTTTTGACTTGATGGTCTTGGGAAATTGCCCGTTGTTGTTCATTTCGCCTATCCGCTAGTCTGAGCTATAAGATGATTAAATTCGTTCGCTTTTTAAAAAGTCTCTTTTTTTCTGTTAGATGAGAAAACCAGTTTGCATTCATCTGTCTTGCCCTCCAAAAAAGATTATCCCGCCAATCCATATATAGGTATTGCATTCGGAGTCCTCCTTATTCTGCTAAACACTTACTGGATTGCCCAACTAGAGGTTGTTCGGTATACACATCCTACCTTAGTCGTTCCATTTTTTAACGTTATCTTCATCCTTCTCTTTTTTACTGTTTTTAATCAGGCCGTGGTAAAGATTTGGCGAAGACCTTTGTTAAGTCAACTAGATCTGATTATTATCTACTTGATGCTCAGTGTTTCCTCGGCTATTGCCTCAATAGACTTTTTGCAGGTTTTAGTTTCTAATATGGGACATGCTTTTTACTTCGCCACCCCGGAGAATGAATGGAAAACTCTTTTTTGCGATAGTTTGCCATCTTGGTTGGTAGTTAGTGACAGTAGCGCTCTGGAAGGTTACTATAAGGGTAGTACAACTCTCTACTCTCCACATCACTTTAAACCGTGGATTGAGCCAACCCTAATCTGGACTGGTTTCATCTTGGTTCTGCTCTTCATGATGCTCTGCCTTTGCCGTATTGTCCGTTGGCAATGGATTGAGAAGGAGAAACTTACCTATCCGATCATTCACTTGCCGTTAGAAATATCGGCAGGAAAACCGTTTTTTTTTACAATAAACTGATGTGGATAGGATTGCTCTTAGCTGCCTTGATTAGTCTAAATAATGGCCTGCATTTCTTTTTTCCTGCTCTCCCAGATTTTCCTGTTAAACGGCGTACAGTTTCACGCCTTTTCAATGAGAGACCTTGGGATTTGATGGGTAATGTGAAACTTTCGTTTTACCCTTTTGTAATTGGGGTTAGTTTTCTAATTCCTTTGGATCTTCTGTTTTCGTGCTGGATTTACTGGTTATATAAAGCTGAACGGTTGCTTGTCGGGTTAATTGGTTGGCAAGGTCTCAATCGATTTCCGTATCAGAGCGAACAGGCTTTTGGTGCGGTTGTGAGTGTGACATTTTTTTTGCTTTGGATGGGGAAGGCCCAGCTGAGGGATGTGGTCTTAACAGCTAGGCAAAAAGAAGGTTCAACTCCTCCCTCTGAACGTGTTGCTGTGTTTGGTTTGATTGCTGGATTTCTATTTCTGCTATTGATTTCAACACGGGTTGGAATCAATAGCAGTAGTCCCGGTATTTTTTGGATTCTATTTTCTAATTTCGTTTTTTATTACCAGAATGCGTGCTGAACTGGGGTTGTGTGTACATGGATTGGGTGGTTTAGAACCGAGACGGATTATTCTCGCTGGTATTGGAACTAAAGCTTTTGGTAAAGAGACGTTGGTTGCTTTCTCTCTCTACGGTTTTTTCAATCGAGTGTATCGAAACCATCCAATGCCCCACCTGCTTGAAGGATTCAAAATGTCGGTGATGGTAGGTTCACCTGCAAGATGGCCCACTTGGGCGGTACTACTTTCTGTCCTAGTGAGTTCGGTTGTAGTTTTCTGGGTTTATCTAGATCTGTATTATCGGTTTGGAGCATCGTCTGGTTATTTTGGAATTTGGACTTTAGGCTTTGGTCGTGAAACTTTTACTCGGCTTCAAAACTGGATCCATTTTCCAACTGAGACAGATCATGTTGGACTCTCGTTTATGGGTATTGGTTTTCTGATTGCCTCAATGCTAACGTTTCTGCGAACGCGTTTTCTTTGGTTCCCATTGCATCCACTTGGGTATGCGATGGCAGGAGATTGGGGCATGTCCAATCTGTGGAGTTGTTTTTTTTCTAGCTTTTTGATAAAGTGGGCTATCTTTAAATATGGTGGGTTAAGGTCTTATAGAAACGCAGTTCCGTTCTTCTTAGGAATGGCATTGGGAGATTTAACAGTTGGTAGCCTTTGGAGCCTAATTGGTGTGTTTATGGATGAAACCATATATCAGCCTTTTCCTTAAGCTAGTTTGAACTTTTATAGGGAGTGTCTCGGTTGCATCATTTCCTTAACTAGATAGGCTAATAGTCCGTTTTTTTATGTTTTCTAATTAGACTAAGGGTGAAAATATTTGGAGTTATAGGGCTATTGTGTTTTTATTGTTTCCTATTTAGATTAAGTGTCTTGACTGCATGGTTATAACCATCATCTTTATCCTTTACCAAATTCCTATGATAAATCCTAATAGGTTTAGGTTATTGGAATATACATTATGTTTGTTCTATCATTCAAAGAAGGGCTTAGCAGTCAATTTAAAACGGCAAAAGCGAGAGCTGTTTTGCCAGCATTGGATTTTTAATGGAGATCTTGGTGTGAGGAAAATGGTACTTAGATGCTTTCTATGCACCAAGTAATCCCAAATTAAGAGGGACTAAAAAAATGAATGGGTCTGTCAATTTTATGGTGCTGGTTATTTTATTAGCTTTTACAGGCTGTACTCAGCAAACCCAAGAAGAAAAGATTCAAACATTGATCCAAGATTTGGGACGTGATACCCCATCCTTGCGATGGATGAGAACAACTCCTCGTGAGGCCGCGAAAAAGAAATTAGGCAAGATGGGGAAAGATGCCGTTCCAGCTTTGGTACGAGCATTATCTCAGGCAGACTCAAGCGTTCAAAGTGGTGTTACGGATACATTAGCGTCGATAGGAAAAGATGCTGTTCCTGCTATGACACAATTATTGAAGGATCCATCGGTAAAGTTACATGCGGCAAACGCGTTACTAAAGATGGCAGCAAAAGAATCCGTGCCTGAACTAGTACTAATATTACAAAACGGTCGTTCAGAACTTCGTGCCAATGCGGCGGAGATCTTGGGCAGAATCGGGTCAGAAGGCATACCCAAAAAATTAATACCAAAGGCAGAAAGTAAGACGGGGAAATATTTTGAATTTTATTTTATGCTACCAGATATCTTATCTGCATTAAAAGAAGCTTTACAAGATGATGTCCCTGGCGTTCGAAGTCAGGCGACAAATTCATTAATTCAAATTGCCATCGTCAACAAAACATCAGAAGTAATAGATTTAGTATTACCGGTTTTGAAACAAGCATTGCAAAACGATGATGTAGATGTTCGGAGTAAAGCGGCAAATGCATTAATGCAGATTGGAACACCTGAGGCATTCCAGGCAATGTTACCGGTTTTGAGACAAGCGTTGCAGAACGAAGATTCAACAGTTCGTGTTAAAGCCGCATTGGCATTAGCTCATGTGGGAACATCAGAATCAATCGAATTAGCAAAAAGTGCAGTTCCTGATCTTGTAAAAGTATTACAACAGCCAGATTTACGGGTTGTTGCAGCAAAAGCACTGGAGAAAATAGGTGTCTTCGAAGCATTGGAAAAAGACAAGGATTCAAAAGAATAAATGACATAAGTTACATCAAATTCAATTCCTATTTCCTACATGCTTGGGGATATGTTGGCAGGAATGAGTGTAGTTATTGCCAGCATGAGGTAATCTGGACATGGAATTTAAGCTAGGAGACACTTCTCATCCAAGTTAGGGATTTTCCTATACCTGGTTGTTTTATTTAATATATCCAGTTTCCACCTTGGATAGCTTCAATGAAGTTTCCTGTAATTTCTAGGCAAAATATCCGTGTGGTACTCTGTTCCTCTGAGCCTTGTCTTAAAACGCTGGAGGAACATTCGCCGAAGATTTGAATCGACCTATAGCCTTAGCAATTAGAGTTGAGTTCACTGAATCTCATCGTGCTTATGGATATTTCGATTGCCTCGGTGCGTTAAGGTTGATGACTTCGTTTGAGACTGTTTCAAGTTAGTAGATTCTTCATGTGTGTTAGGTTACTGTTTGTTCGTAGTGAATAGGATAATACTAGATTTGTGATTCTTAAATATAGTGTTAAAGGGAATGACACAAAGAACGGTGTTTTGAATGTTGGTTCTTTCTAATGGTTTTTCATTAGATTTGTATTTCGATTTATTGTTTGGTGCTCTTCAACCACAATTTTTTACCCTTCTCTGGTTGCGACTAGTGCATAATCATTACTTTACCGTTTCGGTTGGGGAAACTCTTTAGGGAAGATAGTCTTGTCGTTCCAAATAGCCCC